>ENA-UOVV01000599-UOVV01000599.1-compost-metagenome-genome-assembly--contig:-NODE-599-length-39830-cov-72.222854_pt1 | contig 39830 bp, 30 predicted proteins | sample MGYA00238155_ERZ761577 | MGnify/ENA primary metagenome ERZ761577 (study PRJEB28898, sample SAMN06268775) | compost metagenome | isolation source: Emeryville, CA | place: USA:Emeryville, CA | collected... | reverse complement strand
AAACGCGCGACGTCGCGATCCAGCAGCGCGGATTGCACGGGACATCGCTGGTCCGACTGATCGAGCAAAGCCACGGCGAGAACGAACGCACCAGCGAATGGCGCGAAGCCGGTCCCGGCAGCGAACTGACCCTCGGCAGCCTCGCGCTCGACGATGAGCGACGCACCGTGCTGCTCGATGGTGCCGGAGGCGCGCTCGTGATCGAGTGATGCCAATCATGGTTCGGAGCTGTTGCAGGACCGACCTGCGCGCAGACACAAGAGGGAGATCGACATGACTTCATCCGCGAACCTGCGCCGGCCGCGTGCGGCGGCGCGCACGGGCATGATCGGAGCCGCGCTGGCGCTGGTGGCATGGCTGGTCTTCATGCTGGCCGTTCCGACCGCACAGGCGGCCGCCCCGCCGGCCGGGCTGACGGCGCGGGACTGGCAGGCGATCGAGGCGCAGTTGCCGGCCGCGCCGCAACCCTGGCCCGCGGCCGGCGGCGCCATCGAGCAGGACAAGCTGGTGGCCAGCGATGCGCAGGCGAGTGACTATTTCGGCTATTCAGTGGCGGTCTCCGGCGACACCGTGGTGGTCGGGACGCCTTTCGAGGACAGCGCGGGCAGCTCTGCCGGCACGGCCTACGTCTTCGTGCGCAACGGCACGTCGTGGGTCCAGCAGGACAAGCTGATGGCCAACGATGCGGAGATGCTCGACCAGTTCGGTCTCTCGGTCGCGGTGTCCGGCGACACCGTGGTGGTCGGGGCGAATGGCGAGGACAGCGAGGGCAACGCGGCCGGCGCAGCCTACGTGTTCGTGCGCAATGGCACGTCGTGGAACGAGCAGGACAAGCTGACGGCCAGCGATGCGCAGGCGGACGACCGGTTCGGCCACTCGGTCGCGGTGGCCGGCGACACCGTGGTGGTCGGGGCGTTTCTCGAGGACGAAGGCGGCAGCGATGCCGGCGCGGCCTACGTGTTCGTGCGCAACGGCACGACGTGGAACGAGCAGGACAAGCTGGTGGCCAGCGATGCGGAGACGGGCGACTGGTTCGGCCGCTCGGTCGCGGTGTCCGGCGACATCGTGGCGGTCGGGGCGCTTGGCGAGGCCGAAGGCGGCACCGATGCCGGCGCGGCCTACGTGTTCGTGCGCAACGGCACGTCATGGGACGAGCAGGACAAACTGGTGGCCAGCGATGCGCAGGCGTACGACTATTTCGGTGTCTCGGTCGCGGTCTCCGGCGACACCGTGGTGGTCGGAGCGTATGGCGAGGACGACGGGGGCACCGATGCCGGCGCGGCCTACGTGTTCAAGCGCAACGGCACGTCGTGGAGCCAGCAGGACAAGCTCATGGCCGGCGATGCGCAGGCGGGCGACCGGTTCGGCTACTCGGTGGCGGTCTCCGGCGACACCGTGGTGGTCGGGGCATATCGCGAGGACAGCGGGGGCACTAATGCCGGCGCGGCCTACGTGTTCGTGTACGACGGCACGACGTGGGACGAGCAGCAAAAGCTGATGGCCAGCGATGCAGCGGCAAGTGACAATTTCGGCCATTCAGTGGCGGTCTCCGGCGACACCGTGGTGGTCGGGACGCCTTTCGAGGACAGCGCGGGCAGCGATGTCGGCGCCGCCTACGTGTACGTGCCCGGCTACGCCGTCGAGGTCGATGTCGGTGGCCTGAGCGGCACGGGCCTGGTGCTGCAGAACAACGGCGGCGACGATCTCGCCATCGCCGCCGACGGCCTGCACGCCTTCTCGACCCTGCTCGCCGACGGCAGCGCCTACGACGTGACCGTCGCCACCCAGCCGACCGACCCGCCGCAGACCTGCACCGTCACGAACGGCAGCGGCACCATCGCCGAGGCGTCGGTCACCGTGGACGTGACCTGCGCCACGAATACCTACACCGTCACCGCCAGCGCCAGCGGCAACGGCACGGTGACGCCGGGATCGCAGTCGGTGAGCCACGGCGGCAGTGCCACCATCACCGTCACACCCCATCCGGGTCATCACGTGACCTCGGTCACCGGCGATACCTGCACGCCGGCCGACAACGGCGACGGCACCTGGACCGCCACGAACATTACGGCCGACTGCGCCATCACCGCGACCTTCGCCATCGATGCCTACACCGTCACCGCCAGCGCAAACGGCAACGGCACGATCACGCCGACGGATGCGCAGGTCGAGTACGGCGACGATGCCGTGTTCACGGTCACGCCCGCCACCGGCTGGCATCTCGATGTCGTCAGCGGCGACACCTGCACGCTGGTCGATCAAGGCGCCGGCACCTGGATCGCCGGCCCGATCACGGCGGCGTGCCACGTGCAGGCCTGGTTCTCGATCGACCTGCACACCATCGGCGGCAGCGTCAGCGGGCTGAATGGTTCCGGCCTCGTGCTGCAACTCAACGGCGGACACGATCTTGCGATCACGGCGGACGGTCCGTTCACCTTCGCCACGTCGCTCATCTACGGGCAGAGCTATGTCGCGACCATCGCGAACCAGCCGGACGGCCAGGCCTGCACGGTCGCCAACGGCACCGGCACGGTCGGCGACGCCGACGTCACCGATCTCGCCGTGACCTGCGCGGCGGTCGGCGCGAGCCCGGTACTCGCGATCGACGACGGACGCGAATATGCACGCTACGGTCGAACCGTCGATTACATGGTCACCCTCGCCAACACCGGCGATGCGCCGATCCAATCCAGCGACGTGACCTTCGTTCCGTCTGCCGGATTCGATGCCGCATTCGCGACGCTGACCTGCTTCGCCGGCACCGGAAGCTGCATGGCCGACCCGGCCGATCCGCTGCACTACGTCGCGACGGTTCCGGCCAGCGGCGAGGTGACGTGGCTGGTGTCGATTCCGGTCCACGGCACGACGGCAGAGCCGAGCGTGGAACTCGTCGTCACGGCGACCGGCGCGACACCTGCGGTCGATACCAACACGCTGGTCATTCTGCGCGACGGCTTCGACGTGCCATACGGCGACGGCACGCAAGGCGCCGAGGTCATCGACCGCGAACGCGCGAAGGCGATCCTCGAAGGCGACGATGTCGCACGGATCGTGGTGCCGGATGTGGTGGTCGAAGGTCCGGGTGCGGAGAGCGGGCGCGACGTCGCGCTCGCGCAAGCAGACGTTTCCCGCACGCTGCTCCGCATCCACACCGAAACGCGCGACGTCGCGATCCAGCAGCGCGGATTGCACGGGACATCGCTGGTCCGCCTGATCGAGCGAAGCCACGGCAAAAGCGAACGCACCAGCGAATGGCGCGAAGCCGCGCCCGGCAGCGAACTGACCCTCGGCAGCTTCGAGATCGGGAACGGCCATCGTGCCGTGCTGCTCGATGGTGCCGGAGGCGCGCTCGTGATCGAATGATGTGCCCGCAGGCGCCCCGCAAGGCTGGCGCCTGCACGCTGCCGGCATTCCGCAGGCATGGTGGATGCAGGCGGATTTTGACGTCCGCAGGTCGAAACAGTACCATTCCGGTCCTGTTTTGGACGGACCGCTTTCGATGCTGCGCATCAGCAAGCTCACCGATTACGCGACGATCGTGATGACCTGCCTCGCGACGCGCGAAGGCGAGGTCGCGAGTGCGCAGACGTTGGCGGAACTGGCGCGGCTCGAAACACCTACGGTCAGCAAGCTGCTCAAGCAGCTCGCTCAAGCGGGGCTGGTGTCCTCCACGCGCGGCAGCAACGGCGGTTACCGGCTTGCGCGCGCACCGGACCGGATCACCGTGGCCGATATCGTGACCGCGATCGAGGGGCCGATCGGCATGACCGAGTGCAGCGTGCATGACGGCGCCTGCGGGCGCGAGTCGCGGTGCGACGTGCGAGCGAACTGGCGGCGCATCAACGATGCGATCGAGGCCGCGCTGGAAAGCGTCACGCTGGCCGACATGCGCAGCCCGTCACCGCCGCGTCGCGGCGTCCCGATACCGCTGCGCGTCGCGCACGCATGAACCCGCAGGCAGCCCGATCCATGGCCACCGAACCTTCTCTCGTCGAACTCGAAGCGCGCGACCGCGGTGCCGCGTCGACCTCCGGCAACGAGGCGATCGAAGCCGCGCTCGGTCGTCGCTACGAGGCCGGCTTCGTGACCGACATCGAGAGCGAGAGCCTGCCGCCCGGCCTCGACGAGAGCGTCGTGCGCGAAATCTCGGCGCGCAAGGGCGAGCCGGAATGGATGGCCGAATGGCGCGTTGCCGCCTACCGGCGCTGGCTCACGATGGCGCAGCCGCATTGGGCCAAGCTCGACATCGCGCCGATCGACTTCCAGGCGATCAGCTATTTCTCGCGGCCGAAGAACCAGCCGAAGTCGCTCGACGAGGTCGACCCGAAGCTGCTGGAGACCTACGACAAACTCGGCGTTCCGTTGCATGAACGCGCACGGCTTGCCGGTGTCGCGGTCGATGCGGTGTTCGATTCGGTTTCCGTCGGCACCACGTTCCGCAAGGAACTGGCCGAGGCCGGCGTGATCTTCTGCTCGATGTCGGAGGCGATTCGCGAACATTCCGAACTGGTCCGCGCGTATCTCGGCAGCGTGGTGCCGGTTGGCGACAACTACTTCGCGGCGCTCAACTCGGCCGTGTTTTCCGACGGCAGTTTCGTGTTCGTGCCGAAAGGCGTGCGCTGCCCGATGGAGCTGTCCACGTACTTCCGCATCAACGCGGGGCACACCGGCCAGTTCGAGCGCACGCTGATCATCTGCGAGGAAGGCGCGAGCGTTTCGTATCTGGAAGGCTGCACCGCGCCGATGCGTGACGAGAACCAGTTGCACGCGGCCGTGGTGGAGCTGGTCGCGCTGGACGATGCGAGCATCAAGTACTCGACCGTGCAGAACTGGTATCCGGGCGACGAGAACGGTGTCGGCGGCATCTACAACTTCGTGACCAAACGCGGCGACTGCCGCGGCGCGCGCAGCAAGATCTCGTGGACGCAGGTGGAAACCGGCTCGGCCATCACCTGGAAGTATCCGAGCTGCGTGCTGCGCGGAGACGATTCGGTCGGCGAGTTCCATTCGGTCGCGCTGACCCATCACCGCCAGCAAGCCGACACCGGCACCAAGATGATCCACATCGGCAAGCGCACCAAGAGCAAGATCGTCAGCAAGGGCATCAGCGCCGGGCGTGGCCAGAACACCTATCGCGGGCTGGTCAAGGTGGAGAAGGGCGCCGATGGTGCGCGCAACCACACGCAATGCGATTCGCTGCTGATCGGCAAGCGTTGCGGCGCGCACACGTTTCCGTACATCGAGGTGAAGAACCCGACCGCGATCGTCGAGCACGAGGCGACCACCTCGAAGATTTCCGACGACCAGCTTTTCTACTGCCGCTCGCGCGGCATCGGAGAGGAGGATGCCGTGTCGATGATCGTCGACGGCTTCTGCCGCTCGGTGTTCCGCGAGCTGCCGATGGAGTTCGCGGTGGAAGCGAAGAAGCTGCTGGAAGTCTCGCTGGAGGGTGCGGTCGGCTGACCGCGCGCCAGCGGTCGGCAGGGCGGCCGAGTGCGCGGGTGGCGCCAGCGAAGCACATGATGGCGGGTGGTCGAACGGCGCAGGCCGGCTCGCATGGCCGGAAGCGACAAGCAATCGCCAGGAAAACGGATGAACATGCTCACGATCGAAAATCTCCACGTCCGCGTGGCCGGCAAGGAAATCCTCAAGGGGCTTTCGCTCGAGGCGAAGGCGGGCGAAGTCCACGCGATCATGGGCCCGAACGGAGCCGGAAAGTCCACGCTCGGCAACGTGCTCGCCGGCCGTGAAGGCTACGAGGTCACGCAGGGAACGGTGACGTTCGACGGGCAGGACCTGCTCGCGCTGGAGCCGGAGGCGCGCGCCGCGGCCGGCGTGTTTCTCGCGTTCCAGTACCCGGTCGAGATTCCGGGCGTGAACAACACCTATTTCCTGCGCACCGCACTCAACGCGCAGCGCAAGGCACGTGGCGAGCCGGAGCTGGATTCCATGCAGTTCCTGAAGCTCGTTCGCGAGAAGCTGGCCGTGCTGCATCTCAAGGACGAGCTGCTTCATCGTGCAGTCAACGAGGGCTTTTCCGGCGGCGAGAAGAAGCGCAACGAGATTTTCCAGCTTGCGTTGCTCGAACCGAAGCTCGCGATTCTCGACGAGACGGATTCGGGACTCGACATCGACGCGCTGAAGATGGTCGCCGACGGCGTCAACGCGATGCGCGCGCCGGATCGTGCGTTCCTCGTCATCACGCACTACCAGCGGTTGCTCGACTACATCGTGCCGGACTTCGTGCACGTGCTGGCCGACGGGCGCATCGTCGAAAGCGGCGATCGCTCGCTCGCTCGCCGGTTGGAGGAGCAGGGCTACGCCTGGCTCGCCGAGCGGCGCGCGGGGGCTGCGTGATGGCCGAGCAGCTGCTCGAATCGATGCTGCAGGCGCCGCCGACCGGTGGGCCGGCGTGGCTCGCGCATGCTCGCGAACGCGCGCGCGATGCACTGCTGCGCGATGGCCTTCCGCTGCGCGACGAGGCGTGGAAGTACACCAGCCTGCGCGCGCTCGCCCAGCGCAGGTTCGCAACGAATGATCCCGCCGGCGCCTACGCGGCAGTCGATCCGCAGGCGTTCGCGATGCCGGGCCTCGAAGGCGCGCGCCTCGTGCTCGTCGACGGCGTGTTTCGCGCCGACCTTTCGCGGCTGCCAACCGAAGCGGGCGTCGAGGTACGGTCCCTCGGCGACGCGCTGGCCAGCGTGGATGGCCTGCTGCGTGGCGCGTTCGAGGACGAGCCGGATGATCCGGGACTCGCATTCGTGCGCCTGAACACGGTGCTCGCGCGCGACGGTCTCGTGCTGCGCGTGGCGGCCGGCGCCCGCGTCGATCTGCCGGTGCATCTGGTGGCATTCGCGACCGGCGGTGCGGCGCGCGCATGGCATGCGCGCATCCTCGTGGAGCTCGGCGACGGCGCGACGCTGACGCTGGTCGAACATCACGCCGGGGCCGCCGACGATGCCCAGCTCGGCAATCTCGTGTGCCGCCATCGCCTCGGTTCCGGTGCGCGGCTGGACGTTCTTCAGGTGCAGGACGCGCCGGAATCCTCGATCCGCATCCGGCGCAGCGCGTTCGCGCTCGCGGCCGATGCGCAGCTCAACCTGCGCACGCTGGAACTTGGCGCCGCGCTTGCGCGGCATGACATCGCGGTGGAGCTGGGCGGCGAATGCGCGCGTTTCGCATCGCGCGGCGTGTTCGTCGGGCGCGGCCGGCAGCACCAGGATACGCATCTGGGGGTGCGTCATGCAGCACGCGACACCGCGTGCGATCTCGTGTGGCGTGGCGTTGCCGGCGACCGGGCGCGTGGCGTGCTGCACGGCGCGATCACCGTGGAGGCCGGCGCCGATGGCACCGATGCGAGCCTCGACACGAAGAATCTGCTGCTGTCGTCGCAGGCCGAGATCGATGCGCAGCCGGTGCTGGAGATTCTCGCCGACGAGGTGAAGGCCGCGCATGGCGCGACGGTGGGCCAGCTCGACGCGCAGGCGCTGTTCTACCTGCGCTCGCGCGGCATCCCGGAAGCGCATGCCCGCGCGCTGCTGACCCTCGCGTTCTGCCGCATCGCGATCGATTCGCTGACCAATGTCGCGCTGCGCGAGCATGTCGACCGCATGTTGCTGCGGCACCTGCCAGCGGAGATCGCGTGATGGCCGAAGGTTTCGACGTGCAGCGCGTCCGGCGGGATTTCCCGCTGCTCGCGCGCGAGGTCCACGGCAAGCCGCTGGTCTATTTCGACAGCGCGAACACGGCGCAGAAGCCGGCTGCGGTGATCACGGCGGTCGATGCGTTCTACCGCGAGCACAACGCGAACGTCGCGCGAGCCGTGCATCAGCTGGGCGAGGAGGCGACGGCGCTGTACGAGGGCGCGCGCAGGCGCATCGCGACGTTCCTGAACGCGCCGTCCGTCGACGAGATCGTGCTGACCAGCGGCACCACGCAGGCGATCAACCTCGTCGCGTGGAGTTTCGCGTTGCCGCGGTTGCGGGAAGGCGACGCGATCCTCGTCACGACGATGGAGCACCACGCGAACATCGTGCCGTGGCAACTCGTGGCGGAGCGCACCGGCGCGAAGCTCAAGGTCGCGCCGATCACGCCGGAGGGCGAACTGATCGTCGAGCGATTCGTGGATCTGCTCACGCCGGAGGTGAAGCTCGCCGCCGTCGTCCACGTTTCGAACGTGCTCGGCACGGTGAATCCCGTCGCGGAACTCGCGCACGAGACGCGGCGGCGCGGCATTCCGCTGCTGGTGGACGGCTCGCAGGCGGTGCCGCACCTGCCGGTGGACGTGCGCGCACTCGGCTGCGATTTCTACGCGATGACCGGGCACAAGCTGTTCGGCCCGACCGGCACCGGCGCGCTGTGGGCGCGGCGCGAATGGCTGGCGCAGATGCCACCGCTGTTCGGCGGCGGCGAGATGATCCGCGAAGTGCGCTTCGAGGGCACCACCTTCGCCGATCCGCCGCATCGCTTCGAGGCCGGCACGCCGAACATCGCCGGATTCGCCGGGCTCGGGGCGGCCATCGACTACGTCGATGCACTGGGGCGCGACGCGATCGCGGCGTGGGAGCACGAGCTGGGCGCGCACATGGCCGAGGCGCTGCGTGGCATCGAGGGCATTCGGCTGTTCGGCGAGGCGCCGGGCAAGGCCGCGGTGTTCTCGTTCCTGATCGAAGGCGCGCACGCGCACGACCTGGCCACGCTGCTCGACCACGAAGGCATCGCGGTGCGTTCGGGGCATCATTGCGCGCATCCGCTGATGCGCTTTTACGGCGTGCCGGCCACGCTGCGCGCCTCGCTCGCGTTCTACAACACGCACGAGGAGATCGACCGCTTCGTCGCGGCGATCGGCAAGGCGCGGAGGATGCTCGGGTGACGGCGGATGCGGCAGACGTGCGGCTTGCGTTCCGATGGGCGCGCAACGACGACATCGATCCGGTTGTCGCGCTGATCGAGTCGGCCTACCGCGGCGAGGCCAGTCGCGCCGGCTGGACCACGGAGGCCGACCTGCTCGATGGCCGGCGCACTGATGCGGACGCGGTAGCGGACATCGTCGCCGATCCACGCAGCGACCTGCTGCTCGCGTTCGGTGGCGCGTCGCTGCTGGCGTGCGCGCAGCTCGAACGTCGGGGCGAGGCCGCGTATTTCGGGATGTTCTCGGTGCGTCCGGCGCTGCAGGGCGGCGGAATCGGCGGCAAGGTGCTCGCCGAGGCCGAGCGGGTCGCACGCGTCGAATGGGGGTGTCGGCGCATGGAGATGAAGGTCATCGAGCAGCGGGTCGAACTGATCGCATGGTACGAGCGGCGCGGGTATCGCCGTACCGGCGCGTTCGCGCTGTTCCCGTACGGCGACGAGCGGTTCGGCGTTCCGCGGCGCCCGGACCTGCGATTCGTCGTGCTGGACAAGCCGCTGTGAAAGGTTGGGTCCGCGTCGCGACGACGGCCGAGCTGCTGCCGGGCGAGTACCGCGTGGTGTGGGATGGCGACACGCCGATCGCGGTGTTCAATGTCGATGGGGCGCTGTACGCGATCGAGGACGTTTGCACGCACGATGGTGGCGAGCTCACCGGTGGCGTGGTCGAGGGATACGAAATCGAATGTCCGCGCCACGGCGCGCGCTTCGACATCCGCACCGGCGCGGTGCTCTGTCCGCCCGCCTGCGAACCGACCGCGAAGTTCCCGGTGCACGTCGAGGACGGCGTGGTCTACACGCGCGACGACCGCTGATCCTGCAGCGTCATGCCGCAGGCGCCATCGCGACGCGATTGCGCCCGCGTTCCTTGGCCGCGTACAACGCAGTGTCGGCCTCGCGCATCCAGCGGATGCGGTCGCCGCCGCTGGCACGGGCCATCGCTACACCGATGCTGACGGTTACCGGCAGGCGGGTGCCGTCGTCCAGGGCTATCGGGTCATCGGCCACGCCGGCACGCAGGCGTTCGGCGAGCGCGGTGGCGTCCGATGCGTCGACATGCGGTGCCAGCACCACGAACTCCTCTCCGCCCATGCGGGCCACGAGGCCATCCGCCGGTCCCAGGCTCCGCAGGCGTTGCGCGATCGCGACAAGCACCGCGTCGCCGGCCGGATGTCCGTGGCGATCGTTGATCGACTTGAATCGATCGAGATCGACCAGCAGCAGCGCATGGTCGGAAGGCACCGCGTCGTCGACGGCGAGGGAAAGGATGCGCTCGTCCAGCGCGCGTCGGTTCGGCAGGCCGGTCAGCACGTCGCGGTAGGCCTGTTCGCGCAGCATGCGCGCGAGGCGGCGTTGCGCACGCAGGCCCCAGCCGACCGCGAGCAGCACGCTCGCAAGCGCCGCAACCGCGACCGCGCCGCCGATTGCATACAGGCGCTGCGCGCGGGCGTCCTGCTCGAGCGCTGCCGCGCGCTGCCGCTCCGCCTCGATCTCCAGTTCCTTCTGCCGGTTCTCCTGCTCGAGCTCGCCGATCCGAAGCGCCTGTTCGCGCTGCAGGTACCGCTGTTCGAGCGACTCGATCACTTGAGACTGCTCCGTGTCGGGCAACGCATCATCCAGCGACGAAAGGCGCGCATCGATGCGCGCGAGTTCGCCTGGCTCGGCTCCCAGCGCAGCGAGGATCCTGCGCTGGATGACGAGGAGCGAACGCAACACGGCCGGACTCTCGATGCCCTCGATGCATGCGAGGGCCGCATCGATCACGGCATGCGCCTCGTCGTGGCGGCCGACCCCGGTCAGTGCATCGGCTTCCTGGCCTTGCGCCATGCATACGCTGATCGGGTTCGCGGCCTTGCGGCCTTCCTCGACGGCAATGCGTGCCATGGGAAGTGCTTCGGCATGGCGGCCCGACGCGTTCAGGTCGCTTGCAAGGCTGCCGGCCGCGCGACCGGCCAGCGTGTGCTGTCCTGCGGCTTCGAACTGCCGGCGTGCCGCGCGCCACAGCGGAATGGCGGCCGGGATGTCCCCGCCGTTGCTGCGCACGCTGGCTTCGAGGTAGTTCGCCCGCGCCATCGCGAACGGATCGCCGGTGGCCTCGGCCAGCCGCGTGTTGCGCGCGCAATGCGGCAGGCCGCGTGCGGGCTGGTCGGCGAGTGCATAGGATCGACACAGCTCCGCAGCACTGATCGCTCGAAGTTCCGCGTCGTCGTCGGGGATGTGGTTGGCGGCGTTCAGCACCTCGATGAGACCCGTGCCCTTGTCCCCGAGGCCGAGCAGGAGGGAGCCGCGCAGGAAACCCGCGAGGCTGCCGGCACCGCGCATGCCTTGCGACTCCATCGCGGCAAGGTGCGTGGCGACCTCCTGCAGCGCATCGGGATCGGGAATGCCGACTGCGGCGCCGCCCATGTACCAGAGCAGCCGCATGCGCTGGCGTGGCGCGTCGGCGAAAACGCCCGCGGCCAACGCCTTTCGGCCTTCCGCGATCCCGCGAGCACGCTCGCTGGCGGCCAGTTGCCGGTAGGCGGCCAGATCGAAGTCCTGCGTTGGCGGCGCCGCCACGGCGGTCGAGACACCGATGCCGCAAACAAGCAGGACGCGCGGCAAGGTCACGCGCGGGTGGCTCGAGGCTTTCACGGGAGAGCGGTGCGGCATCCAGGCGGCGGAAGTACCGCACCATATCCGGCGCGAACGCGGAAATCGAGGCTTGCCCGATCCGCTGGGTGGCGGATCGAACGGGTTGATCGGGGGGAGGGGGCTTATTGAGAGTAATTCTCATTTTTGGTCTAATCGCGCGGCTCCGGTTCGGCCGTGACCGGCCGGCGCGGAGATCGATGGAAGCGACGCGAGACCCCAAACGCCGCGCGTGGTGGCTGAAGACGCTGCACCGGTGGCACTGGATCAGTGCCGCGGTCTGCCTGTTCGCGATGCTGCTGTTCAGCGTGACCGGCATCACGTTGAACCATGCCGGACGCATCGAGGCCACGCCGAGCGTGCGCACGGACGTGCGCGAGCTGCCCGAGGCGCTGCGGACGGCCCTCGAAGGGCGCGACGGGGAATCGGAGCTGCCGGCGGAACTCGTCCGGTGGATCCAGTCGCAATGGCCGGTGCGGATCGACGGTCGCAAGGTGGAATGGGCAAACGGCGAGATCTACGTGTCGATGCCGCGGCCGGGCGGCGACGGATGGATTGCGGTGGACACCGTGACGGGCGAGGCGACCTGGGAATCCACCGACCGGGGCTGGATCGCCTGGCTCAACGATTTGCACAAGGGACGCAATGCGGGGCCGTGGTGGAGCTGGTTCATCGACCTCTTCGCGGTGGCCTGCGTGCTGTTCTCGCTGACCGGGCTGTTCCTGCTGCAGATGCATGCGCGGCAACGGCCCTCGACCTGGCCGGTGGTCGGCCTCGGCGTGCTGTTGCCGGCGCTGATTGCGTTGCTGCTGATTCATTGACGGAGATTTCCCCATGCGTGTCCGCTTCCTCGCTGCACCTCTGATCGCCGTTGCGGCGGCATCCGCGTCCGCGGCTTCGATCGACCTCACGGTCGGCATTCCGCAACTGGACGTGTCCGAATACCACCGTCCGTATGTCGCGATCTGGATCGAGCGGCCCGATCGCAGCGTCGCGGCCGATCTGGCGGTCTGGTATCAGCAGAAGGAAGGCAAGGACGCGAAGTCCGGCAAGCAGGAGTCGGGCAGCAAGTGGCTGGCCGACCTGCGCCAGTGGTGGCGTCGCAGCGGCCGCGACAAGTCGCTCCCGATCGATGGCGTGAGCGGCGCGACACGCCCGGTCGGCGAGCATCGCCTGCGCTTCGAAACGGGCAAGGCGCCGCTCGGCGAACTCGCGCCCGGTCATTACACGCTGGTGGTGGAGGCGGCGCGTGAAGTCGGCGGTCGCGAGGTGCTCAGCGTGCCGTTCGACTGGCCGCCCGCGTCGCCGCAGCATCTCCAAGCACAGGGAAAGAGCGAGCTCGGCGCACTGCGCGTCGACCTCGATCCCTGATTCCGTCACCGCGGTTCGCCGCATCCGACCTTTCGAACACGGAGCCGATCGATGAAGAACACGTTCAAGTGGGCCGCTCTGGCGCTGGCCGCGACGATCTCCCTGCCCGCGCTTGCGCACAAGGCTTTCATCGTGCCGTCGAGCACGGTGCTTTCCGACGAGGAAGCGTGGATCACGCTGGACGCCGCCGCCGGCAACGACCTGTTCTACTTCAACCACCGTCCGCTCAACCTCGAGCACCTGGCCGTGCGCGGGCCGGAAGGCTACGTGCAGGAAATCGACAACCGCGCGGAAGGCAAGCTGCGCGCCAGCGCAGACGTGCACCTGACCAAGCCGGGTACCTACCGCATCGGCACCTCGATGGAGGGCCTGTTCGCGTTCTTCGTGGATGCCGAAGGCAAGCGTGGTCGCGCGCGTGGCACGCCGGAGAACATCGACAAGCAGATCCCGGCCGGCGCCAAGGACGTGAGGATCACCCAGACGCAGAGCATCGTCGAAACCTACGTGACGCTCGGCAAGCCGGATGCATCGGTGTTCGCGCCGACCGGCAAGGGGCTGGAGTTCGTGCCCGTCACGCATCCGAACGACCTTTTCGCCGGCGAGCCCGCGAAGTTCCGCTTCCTGCTCGACGGCAAGCCTGCGAAGGACCTCGAGGTGACGGTGATCCCCGGCGCGACGCGCTATCGCAATGCGCAGGACGAGATCAAGCTGAAGACCGACGCCGCAGGCGAATTCAGCGTGACGTGGCCGGCCGCCGGCATGTACTGGATGAATGCGTCGGTCGAGGGAGGCAAGCCGAGTGTCGCGAAGGCACAGGCGCGCCGTGCCTCGTATACGGCCACGTTCGAAGTCCTGCCGCAGTAAGGCACGCATGAAGCGCGTCGTCGCGTCACGCGATGTACGCGACGCGGGCGCGGTCGCAGCCGGCCTCGTCGGTTGGCTGCGGCTTCCCGTCCTTCTTGCCGTCGCGCTGCTGCTGGGTGCGTGCGCCCCGCTCGAAGTCGTGCGCCTGCACGGGCAGACGATGGGGACCACCTGGTCGGCGCGCGTGGTCGTGCCGGCGCGAACCGACGTCGATCCGCTGCGGGAACGCGTACAGCAGCGTCTCGATCGCGTCGTCGGGCAGATGAGCACGTGGGAACCGGATTCGGATCTCTCCCGCTTCAACCGCGCACCGGCCGGCACGTGGCAGGCGTTGCCGCCCGAACTGCTCGACGTGCTCGACCGGGCACTCGCGCTCGCACGCTCGACCGGCGGCGCCTACGACCCGACCATCGCGCCGCTGGTGGATCTGTGGGGCTTCGGGCCGCCCTCGCAATCGCACCGCATTCCGGACGAGGCGGCGATCGCGGCCGCGCGCGAGCGAATCGGCTGGCGCCGCATCGAGCTCGATCGCGGCGGTTCGCGCGCGCTGCAGCCGGGCGGCCTGCACGTGGACCTGTCGTCGATCGCCAAGGGTTTCGGCGTGGACGAGGCGGCGCGGGCGCTGGACGAGGCCAGCATCGGCGCGTATCTCGTCGAGGTCGGCGGCGAACTCCGCGCGCGCGGCCTGCGGCCGGACGGTCATGCGTGGACGGTCGCGGTCGAACGCCCCGATGCGGCACCGGGCGCGGTCGGCGACGACGCGCAGATCCAGCGTCGCATCGAGCTGCGTGACGCCTGCATCGCGACGTCGGGTGACTACCGCCACTCCTTCGAGCACGCCGGCCGCCGCTATTCGCACCATATCGACCCGCGCAGCGGATGGCCGGTGGAGCACGCGATCGCATCGGTCAGCGTGATCGCCGACACCTGCGTCGAAGCCGATCCGCTCGGCACCGCGCTGATCGTGCTCGGCCCGGTCGCGGGCATGGCATATGCGCGCCGCCACGACCTTGCCGTGTTGTTCCTGCTGCGCGACGGCGACATCGTCGTCGAGCGCGCATCGCCGGCCTTCGAGGCGTTGAGCGGATCGACGCGCGAATGAGCGGCCTGCGCCGATTCCCGCTCGGTCAGGCGGCGCTGCTGATCGCGCTCGCGGTGCTGGCGGGCTGGTTCGCGTCGCTGCAAGGCGAATGGCCGACCTGGCATGCGCCGGCTCGCGGCCGTCTCGCCATCGCGCTGGCGCTCGTGGTCGGCTGGCTTGCGCTCTGCGCGTTCGCGATCGTGCGGCAGCGGCGTGCGCGGCGTGCCGATCGGTCGGGTACCGCGCTGCGCGTCGTGCATGCGAGCCAGACCGGTTTCGGCGAGGAGATCGCGCGGCAGAGCGCCGTCGCGCTCGCGAGTGCCGGCATCGATGCGGTGGCGATGCCGATCGCGGCGCTCGATGCGCAGGCGCTCGCCGCGGCCCGCCGCATCCTGTTCGTCGCGAGCACCACCGGCGAGGGCGATGCGCCGGACGGCGCGGCGGGATTCGTTCGCGCGGTCATGGGCGGGCGGCCGGACCTCCGCTCGCTGGAGTACGGCCTGATCGCGCTCGGCGACAGCGAGTACACGCATTTCTGTGCATTCGGTCGTCGCCTCGATGCGTGGCTGCGGACGTGCGGCGCGCGACCGTTGTTCGATCGCGTCGAGGTGGACGACGGGGATCCCGCGGCCTTGCGTCACTGGCAGCATCACCTCGGCGTGCTGGCCGGCCGCACCGATCTGCCGGACTGGACGCCGCCGCAGTACACCGACTGGCGGTTGGTGGCGCGGCGCGAACTCAATGCGGGGAGCGCGGGCGGCGCGGTGTTCCACCTGGAACTGGTCCCGGCCGATGGCGCGATGCCGGACTGGCGCGCGGGCGATCTCGTCGAGATCGGACCCTGCAACGCGCCGGACGCGGTCGAGGCGGAGCTTGCGCGGCTCGGGCTGGATGGGGCGGTCGCCGTCGCGCATGCGGGCAGGAGCGTCGCGCTGCGCGATCGGCTCGCGCGCAGCATGCTGCCGGTGTCCGACGACGCGCACGTCGAATCGGCGCAGGTGCTGTCCGATCGGCTCGTGCCGCTGCCGCATCGCGAATACTCGATCGCGTCGATTCCGGCCGATGGTGCGGTGCATCTGCTGGTGCGCCGCATGCTGCGTGCGGACGGCACGCCGGGGCTCGGTTCGGGCTGGCTCACGACGCACATGGCCGCCGACGGAACGCTGGGTTTGCGCATCCGCGCCAACGCGAACTTCCATGCGCCACCGGATGCGCGTCCGCTGATCCTGATCGGCAACGGCACCGGCATCGCGGGCCTGCGCGCGCTGCTGCGCGAGCGCATCGCGGCAGGCCGGAAGCGCAACTGGCTGCTGTTCGGCGAGCGCAACGGGGATCGCGACTTCCACTACGGCGGCGAGATCCGCGCGTGGCATCGCAACGGGGACATCGAGCATCTGGACCTTGCGTTTTCGCGCGATGCGCCCGAGCGCGTGTACGTGCAACAGCGTCTCGCCGAACGCGCCGACAGGCTGTGCGAATGGGTTGCGGCGGGAGCATCCATCCACGTGTGCGGCAGCCTGCAAGGGATGGCACCCGGCGTGCACGCGGTGCTCGTCGACGTGCTCGGCGCGGAAACCGTGGAGCGCCTGCATGCGGAAGGGCGCTACCGGCGCGACGTGTACTGACGCGCCGCCGCGGTCGATCAGGTTTCCGCCCAGCGCCTGAGCAGGTTGTGGTAGACGCCGGTGAGCTGCAGCACGGCCGCCGCATCGGCGCCTTGCCGGGTGAGCGTCTGGATCGACGTGTCCAGTTCCAGCAGCAGGCGCCGCTCGGTCTCGTCGCGCACGAGGCTCTGCACCCAGAAGAACGCCGCGATGCGCGCGCCGCGCGTGACCGGAACGACACGATGCAGGCTGCTCGACGGATAGACGATCATGTCGCCGGCGGGGAGCTTCACCTCGTGCTCGCCGTAGGTGTCGCTGACCACCAGTTCGCCACCGTCGTATTCATCCGGTTCGGCGAGGAACAGGGTGCAGGAGACGTCGCTGCGCATCTGTTCGCCCTGCGCCAGCGCCATCACCGAGCCGTCGACATGGAAACCGTACTCCCCGCCGCCTTCGTAGCGGTTGAACCGAGGCGGCAGGATCCGCGCGGGAAGCGTCGTCGCGTGGAACAGCGGGTTGGCGGCGAGCGCGGCGAGGATCTCGCGACCGAGCTTCGCACGCAGCGGCGAGGCATCGGGCAACTGCAGGTTGCGCTTGACCCGCGCTCCTTGCGCGCCGACCGTCTCGCGGCCGTCCGTCCAGTCGGCGCGATCCAGCGCGTCGCGGAACGCGGCAACCCGTTCGGCGCTCAGCACGTTGGGGATGTGGACGAGCATGGTCGGTTTCCGTTCTCGGCGATGGCGCCACGTTGCCGCATGAGCCGCCGCGACGCCAGCGGGCGCGTTGTCGCAAAAGAATGGCGCCCTTCCGGAGAAGGGCGCCACGGAGCCTGCTCGGAACGCTTCGCTCAGAAGCGTACGTTGGCGGTGAGCAGGAAGGATCGCGGGCCGCCCGGCGTGTAGCGGTACCCGCTCTTGTTGATCGCCGCGACGTACTCCTTGTCGAACAGGTTGTACGCATTCAGGCGAAGGTCTAGGTGTTCGTTGAGCGTGTAGCCGAGCATGCCGTCGAATACCCAGTACGATTCGATGTACGGCGGCGTGCCGACCGCACCGTCGCGGCCGCGCTTCATCTCGCCGTTGTAGCGTGCGCCGAAACCGAACGTGAAGCCGGCCGGTGCGCGGTACGTGGTCCATGCGCTGAACGCGCTGTCCGGCGTGTAGGTGATCGCCGTCGAACCATCCTGGGCGAGGTTGGAGCCTTCGCGGACGTCGGCATCCATCTTCGTGTAGTTGGCCGATACCGACCAGTTCTCGGTGATCTGGCCGACGGCGCCCAGTTCCACGCCCTGCACGCGCTTCTCGCCGGTCTGGTAGTACTGCTGGTCGACCGGATCCTGGACGATTTCGTTGGTCACGCGCGTGCGGTACAGCGCTGCGGTGAGCAGGAGGCGATCGCCGAGCACGTTCCACTTCGTCCCGATCTCGGCCGTCTTCGCTTCCTGCGGATCGAAGATCGGATTGTTGGCGGAGTTCGCGGAGCTGCTCAGCTCCAGCGCCGCACCGCCTGGCGGCTGCTGCGAGATCTCGTAGTTCGCGTACACGCTGCCGTTGGCGGTCGGCTTGTAGAGCACGCCGACCTTCCAGTTGAACAGCGTGTCCGAAGTATCGGCATCCACGCCCGGAACGATGGTGCCGTTCGGAAGATCGCCGCACGCCGGACCACGGCCACCGCAGGCGACGAGACTGCTGAAGTCGGTCTCGTAGCGGTCGATGCGCACGCCCGCGTTCGCCTGCCAGTGTTCGTTGAACGTGACGGTGTCGAACAGATACACGGCCGCGGTGTCGGTCTTGCCGGTGCTGCGTGCTCCGGTTGGACCGTACTCGAGCCCGCTCACGTGCGGATCCGGGTGGTAGACGTTCGCGGCCGGCCACGCGGTGCCGTTCAGCGCTCCCTTGCCGACGTTTTCCAGCTTTTCGCGCGTCAGTTCGAGACCCGTGCTGAGGTCGTTCTCGAACCTGCCGGACGACCAGTGCATGCGAAGGTTGGTATGGTTGGTCAGGATCCGGTAGGTCTGGTTCTTGAACGTCGGCAGGTTGCGCGTGATCGTCCACGTGGACGGATCGGAAAGGTCGGGCGTGACGAAGTTCGACGTGCCGCCCATGAACGCGGTCAGCAGGTAATCCTGCTCGTTGCGGCCCCAGCGCGTGGTGTTCTCCAGGTGGAAGTCCTCGCTGAAGTCGTGCTCGACCTGCAGCGTGGCCATGTCCACCGTGACGTCGTCATGATCGGCATCGGTGCCGTAGAAGTTGTCGCGATCCACGCGCGGCGCGTCGCCGATCTGGGGGCGGTTGACCGGATCGGGCGAGCCGTAGCCGGGCAGGCCGATCGTGAACACGCCGCCATCGGGCACGTTGCTCTGCTTGACGTGCAGGTAGTCGAACGTGAACCGCGTGTCGGTACCGAGGCCGAAGGCGATCGACGGCGCGATGCCCCAACGATCGTTCTCGACGTGATCGCGGCCTGGCACGCCGCTGTCCTGAGCCATCACGTTGAGGCGGAACGCGGCGCCCTCGCGCGCGCCGAGGCGCGTATTCCAGTCTGCGGTGACGCGCTTCTGGCCGGCACTGCCGAACGACAGCGATGCCGTCGTGAAGTCCTCCGACCGCGCGTGCTTGGTCACGAGGTTGACGGCGCCGGTGGGGGCGGTGCGGCCATTGTCGGTGCCGGCCGGGCCCTTGGTCACCTCGATCTGCTCGATGTTGAACACGTCGCGCGAGATGCTGCCGAGGTCGCGTGCGCCGTCGACGAAGATGCTGGAAGAGGAATCGAAGCCGCGCATGTAGATCGCGTCGCCGGTGGTCGTGTTGCCGTTCTCGCCGACGTAGAAGGTGCCGACGCCGGCACTGTTGCGCAGCGCCTCGGTCAGCGTCGTCGCGCCCTGGCTCTGGATCAGGTCGCCGGTGATGATCTGGATGGATTGCGTCGTGTCGACCAGTGGTTTGACGAACTTCGGCGAAGCGACTTCGTCCGCCTTGTATTCATCTATGCGGTGGCCTTCCACGTGCACCGTGGGCAATTGCCCTTCGGGTGCGGCTTCGTCCGCCGCATCCGCGGCGAAGGCGGGCAGCGCGAGGGCAAGGCTCGTCGCGAGGCTGGTGGTCACCATCGCGGCACCGGCACGCGCGCGGCCTGCGGCGTGTTTGCGACTCTTGATGTGGTTCATTCGATTTCCGTACGGTTGCGGATGTGGGCAATCGGGTTCGCGCTCCGGTCGAGCGGTGCTCGCGGAAACGGAGTGCATGGATGCGTGGCTCGTGCGCGCGCTCATGCGCCGCGTGGGCGGAGCGTCGGGAGCGGCTGCGAAGCGCTATTGAATCTCAAACGATAATGATTTGCAATAACAGATCGGGTGCGCGGACCTGCGCGGGGTAGGCGGGGTCGGTGAGCGTCCCGAAGGGGTGGATCGCCGGAAGCGGCCGTCCCGGGCTTGCCTAGTCGCGTCCGGTGCCGGGCGAGAAGGACAGCCGCACGAGCACGAGTTCGCCGCTGCCTTCCAGCAGCAATCGCGGCGCCGGGGACGACGCGAAGCGCACGTGCAGGCAGTCGTGTGCACCTGCCGCGTGAACGGAGTCTTCGACGCGCGCCTTCAGCGATCCCGCATGCACGTAGACCAGCCATTCCGTGTCGGCCTGCGGGAAGACGAGCATGGAGCCGACGATCGGGCGTGCGACGACCTGCGCCTGCACGGCACCGCGACGGACCATGACGTTGAAATCGCGCGTCGGGCCGGCCAGCAGCCGGCAATGGACGGCGGCCTCGCCGGGGAAGCGCAGCTGATCGAAGCGCTTGGTCAGCTTTTTCGCCACGCTGTCGATGTCCAGTTCGATGCCGTTGCCGCCGAGCAGCAGCAGCGTGCGGTCGATTCCGGGGAATGGCGAGAACGGACCGTCGGTTTCGATGTCCGCGATGGAGGCGCGCCAGTCGAAATCGGCGTCACCGCCGCGCGCGATCTCGGTGGTCCAGCCGCCGTCGTTCCTCCAGCGCTCGCGCCGGTAGGCGGCCGGCGTCATCGGGGTCACCTGCACCATCCGCTCGCAACTCCAGGCAGGGCGCGGCGCGACTTCAGTCCGCGTTGTCCGGATGATAGATGTAGACCAGCGTCGCGTGACCGAGGAAATCGATGCTGGTCGCCTGCCGTCCGCCGAGGCGGCGTGCGACGCGCTCGGATTCGGCGTTCTGCACGCGGATCAGGCTTATCGCACGCGGCGCCTGCAGTTCGTCGAACACGAATCGCAGACAGGCGCGACCGGCTTCGGTCGCGTAACCGTTGTGGCGCTGGTCCGGCAGGAGCATCCAGCCCAGTTCCAGATCCGGCCAGCCCTCCGGGTTGTGAAGGCCGACCCGCCCGACGAACTCGCCGGTATCGCGCTTTTCGACGGCCCACATTCCGTAGCCGCGCAGCACCCAGTGACCGAGCAGCATCGCCATCGACCGCCAGGCGTTCATGCGGTCCAGCGGATGCCCGTCGCCGATGAAGCGCGTGCTCGCTTCGTCGGCCAGCATCGATGCATACGGTTCGAAATGACGCTCGCTCAGCGCGCACAGGCGCAGGCGATCGGTGATGAGTTCGGGAATCTCGATCATGACGCTCCGCTCAGCCGAGGATGGTGGCCAGGGCTTGGGTCGACACGCGCAGGCTGTCTGCCCACGGGAAGCCGATGATGCGCTCGCCCGTGTGCGCGTCGCGGAAGGTTTCCTCCTGCCCCGGCGCGAGCATGTGCCGGTAATCGACGGTGATCTCGGTTCCGGCGCTCAGTTCGGTGGCCGCGAACACGAATCCGAGGTGCCAGAGCCCGGTCGGCGTGAAGTCGTGGTTGATGTAGCACTCGTCCGGCCATTCCGGCGTGACGGTGTAGCAGTCCTCGAACCAACGCACGGTCGCGGCCAGCACGGCATCCGCATCGGGTCGGGCGAGCAGGTCCTCGAATCGATGCACCGCAGGAATCGCGTCCGGCGCCACGAGCACGCGCCCGCGCGCGACGGGTTCGTCGACGAACAGGCCCTGGCCGGCGCCCGCGATCGCGGACGGACCGATGTGGTAGCGGGGAAGGATCATCCGCGCACGGCGATTGGCGACCCCCCAGCATACCATGCTGCGTCGCAGCAGGTGCGGCGCCGTGTCAACGCGGCGCGGGCGCGTTTCCGTTCGCAGGTCGATCGATGCCGGAGATCACGATGCGGCTACGGTTGGCCTCGATGGTCCGGCTGCCGATGCCGTGCACGCGATCCAGATCCTCCACGCGGCGGAACGGGCCGTGCGCACTGCGGTAGGCGACGATCGCTTCCGCCTTGACCAGCCCCACGCCATGCAGGCCCTCGGCGAGCGTGCGCGCATCGGCGTGATTCAGGTCGACCTGGGCACGGGCGAACGCCGGCATGGAGGCCAGCAGGGACAGGAGCAGCAGGGCGAAAAGGCGGGCGCGCATCATGGGGCGGCTGGCTGTGCGGGGCACGGATCGGGAGGTCGATGCAGTCTAGACGCGCCATGCGCCTGGTCCGATCGACGGATCGCGCGCCGGCACGTAGGCCGACGTCGCATCCTGGTGTAGGAAATTTCCTACACGCGAGCCGCGGATGCCGCGTCCCCGGGACGCATCCGTTACGATGGCGGGTTCCGGAACCAGTTGCCAGAAGGTGAATCCGATGGACTCCAGCATGCTCCGCGACTTCGTCGGCGGCCTGTGGGACGGCGAGATCGTCCCGCAGCTGACCGAGTACATCCGCATCCCGAACAAGTCCCCGATGTTCGACGCGGAATGGGAACAGCACGGCTACATGGATCAGGCCGTGGCCCTGATGGAGACGTGGGCGAAATCCCAGCCGATCGCCGGCATGCACATCGAGGTGGTGCGCCTTCCGGGGCGCACACCTTTGATCTTCATCGAGATTCCGGCGACTGGCGAGAGCGGCGACGATACCGTGCTGCTGTATGGCCACCTCGACAAGCAGCCCGAAATGACCGGCTGGGCGGATCACCTCGGGCCATGGAAGCCGGTACTGGAAGGTGACAGGCTGTACGGCCGCGGCGGCGCCGACGACGGCTACGCGATCTTCGGCTCGCTCGCCGCGATTCGCGCGCTGGACGAGCAAGGCATTCCGCGCGCGCGTTGCGTGGTGATGATCGAGGCCTGCGAGGAATCGGGCAGCTACGACCTGCCGTACTACGTGGACCATCTTGCGCAGCGCATCGGCAAGCCCTCGCTGATCGTCTGTCTCGACTCGGGTTGCGGCAACTACGACCAGCTCTGGCTGACGACTTCGCTGCGTGGCCTGACCGGCGGCAACCTCGGCGTCAAGGTGCTCGAGGAAGGCGTCCATTCCGGCGATGCGTCCGGCATCGTCGCCTCGAGCTTCCGCATCCTGCGCCGCATCCTGTCGCGGCTGGAGGACGAATCCACCGGCCGCATCCTGCCGCAGGAGCTGCATGTCGAGATTCCGGCGCAGCGCATCGAGCAGGCACGGCGCACCGCGGAGATCCTCGGTTCGGCCGTGTACGACAAGTTCCCGTTCGTCGACGGCATGCGGCCGGTCGACGACGACCTCGCCGAGCTCGTGCTCAACCGCACCTGGCGTCCCGCACTTTCGGTGACCGGCATCGGCGGCATGCCGGCGCTGGATTCCGCCGGCAACGTGCTGCGTCCGTACACGGCGGTGAAGCTCTCGTTGCGTGTTCCTCCGACGCTGGATGCGGCCAGGGCGGGCGAGTTCCTCAAGCGGCTGCTGGAAGCCGATCCGCCGTATGGCGCGAAGGTCAGCTTCGAGGTCGAGAAGGCCGGCAGCGGCTGGGAAGCGCCTGCGCTGGCGCCGTGGCTGGAGTCGGCCGTGGAGGCCGCCTCGCAGCAGTTCTTCGGTGCGCCCGTCGCCTACAACGGCGAAGGCGGCTCGATCCCGTTCATGGGGATGCTCGGCGAGAAGTTTCCGGGCGCCCAGTTCCTGATCACCGGCGTGCTCGGCCCACATTCGAACGCGCACGGGCCGAACGAGTTTCTGCACATCCCGACCGGCAAACGCATGTCGATGTGCGTGGCGCGGGTGATCGCGGACCATCACGCCGCCAGCCTGAAGGGCCTGACGCGCGGTGTCGCCGCGAGTCACGCACACACCGTCAAGGGCGAGGACGGCTGCTGCGGCTGATCCGCGATCGGCCGGTGGCGGCATCAATCGCTGCCGTTCGGCGCGTGCGTGCGTGCCGTCATCATCGTGCCCGCCGGCACGCTCGTGCCGGCGGTTGGGGTCGGTGCGTCGTGCGCGATGCGTCCGGTGCACAGCGTGCGCGTGCAGACGGTCGCGCGCGACTTTCGCCACGTCGTCTCCGTTGCCGCGACCGCATGCGCCCGCGACGGCCCATGGTCGCGCGGGGGCGATTCAGCGCGCGGCGGGGACGATGAATTCCCGCTTCACCGGGCAGGCATTGCGCATGCGCTTGCCGCACGGGCGCGGCGAGAGGTCGCGGTCGAGGCAGACGCGAAGCTCCACGAAGCGGCCATCCCGGCAATGCAGGCGCATCATCTCGTCGCGGATGTCCTCGTTCTCGCGACGTACCGCGGCGCGCAGTTCGTCCGCACGCATGCGCAGGTCCCGTTGCGGCGCAGCCAGGATGTCCGGGATGTCGAAGCTCGCGTACGCGCGCCCGGCCTGCTCGAAATACGCCGGCGGCTCCAGGCCCGAGCAGCTGCCATGCTCGCGCCATTCGTGGCGGACCAGACCGCGGCTCGGCATGAATGCCAATGCCTTTTCGACCGTCGCGCGGTCCGGCTCGCGCCGGTAGCTGCAGCGTTCGGGTCCGCCACCGTCTTCGTACTGCGGCCACAGCCCGTGCAGAACGAAGCCGTAGCCCTTGCCGCCGCACTGCTCGCGATCGTCCGGCTGCGTCAGGCAGTACGACGGCGACCACGACAGCGCCATCACGTAGTAGTCGTGTTGCGTGGCCTGCGACGCTTCCGTCGGCGAATGTTCCGCGCGCTGCGCATAGACGCCGATGCCTGCGGCGAGCGCGAGCGCCACGAGGGATGCGACGGCGGAGCGGGTGCGCTTTCGTGGCGGCATGCGCGCATCCTACCCTGCGCGAGGGAGGGACCGCACACGCTATCATGTGCGTTCCGCTTTCGACCGCAAGCCACGCCATGACCCGACGCATCGCTGCCCGTCGCTCGCCCATCCACGGCAATGGCGTCTTCGCCCTTGTCGACATCCCGGCCGGCGTCGAGCTGATCGAGTACAAGGGCAGGCGCCTGACCCACGCGCAGGCCGATCGCATCTACGCCAACACCAGTGAAACCGGACACACGTTCCTGTTCACGCTCAACGACGAATACATCATCGACGCCAATCACGGCGGCAACATCGCGCGCTGGATCAACCACAGCTGCAAGCCGAACTGCCGTGCGGTAATCGAGGAGGACGATGGCGACGACCGCCGCCGCGACCGCGTGCTGATCGAGACGCTGCGGCCGCTCGCGGCGGGCGAGGAGCTCACCTACGACTACGGCATCGTGCTGGAGGAGCGGCTGACGCCGCGCCTGAAGAAGATCTGGGCCTGCCGCTGCGGTGCGCCGCGTTGCATCGGCACGATGCTCAAGCCGAAGCGCACCCCGAAGAAGGCGGCGAAGTCGGGCAGGACGGCGAAGGGTCGCTCACGCAAACCCTGATTGCGGCGTCCGGCGGCCGCACGTAGGATGACGCGAAGCACAAGATCCATCTTCCGGAATCCCCAGTGACGTTGCAGAAGAGCCTCGCAGTGATCGGTCTCTCGGAGGAAGAGGATGCGCATCTCCGCCTCCTGTTGCGTCATTGTGCGGCCGAGCTGGATCCGCCTTGGCGGATGGGCGAGGAGAATGGCGCCGATCTGCTGATCGTCGACCTGCACTCGTTTGCAGGCCAGATGGCGCGCACGCGCGCGCTGGGAGCGGGGGTGCGCTGCGCGGTGTTCGTCGATCATGCCGATCCGGACGAGGACGGGCTGGTGCTGGAGCGTCCGTTGCGCCGGTCGAACCTGATCGAGCTTCTCAATTCGGTCGGCGCCTTGCAGGTGAAGGATGCCGGCATCGTGCCCGGCGTCGGCGGCGCATCGCAGGATTTCTACATGAGCGACCTCGGCGACGAGGAGCCGGTGGAGGCACCCGTCGCGGTGGCCGAGCCGGTCGTCGGGCTCGACGATGCGCTGCGGCCGCAACCGGTGGAACTGCGTCGCATCATGGGCACGTCCGCGGATGCGCGCGAATCGACGCCTGTCGCCGTGTACACCGTCGATCCCGGCAAGGTCGACATCGTGTCCGGGCACCGCCTGCCCGAGTTCCTGGAAGGCGACTTCCTGCAGATTCCCGCGCGCTGCGACCTGGACGGTGCGCCGCCCCTGACGCTCGACCCGAAGAACCGCGTCGCATACGCTCCGTCGGGCCTGGCGGCACTGGAGCCGTATGTGCACGCGCGCATGCGCCGCAGCGACTGGCGTCCACTGACCGGCGCCGAACTCGCCCAGGTGCGAGAGTCGCAGCAGCCGCACCCCTATCTGCGCCTGCAGTGGCTGTACGCCTTGCTGCATGCCGAGGGGCGCCTCGCGCGGCATCTCGATCCGGGCGGGACCTACCGCCTCAAGCAATGGTTCGAGTTCGACAAGTCGATGAAGTGTTACTTCCGGATTGCCGCCGCCCTGATGCAGCCGGTACGGCTGCATGAGGTCGCGGCGGCGGCCGGGGCGCCGATGGCCGAGGTGTTTTCGTTCGTCACGGCGGCCGATTCGGTCGGTCTGATCGAGTGGACGCCGCGCCCGCCGCGCAGCGACGAGGGCCAGTCGCACGGCTCGTTCTTCGGCCGGCTTCGGCGACCGTTCGAGCGTCGCTGAAGCCCGGGGCTCCGGCCCCGTCGCGTTCCACTCAACCGACCGCGTCGCCGGATCGGTGCGCGACCCAGGCGCCGGCCAGCGCCGACGCGTACGGGATCGCCTGCGCGGCGAGGATCGCGATCCACAGCCGGCCCTCGACATAGTTCATGCCGGTCGAATTGATCATGCCGACGATGCACGCGATCAGCGCGCAGAAGAGCAGCAGTTCCTCGCTGACCGAAGTGAACGGATTGGGCTTCTTGCCGATGCGGCGGCTCTTGGCCGTGCGGATGAACTCGCCCTTCCTGCGCCACAGGCCCTCGAAGATGCCGCGGGCGATCGCGTGCGAAAGCCCCATGCTCGCGACCGATGCCATCAGCGTGTCCCGCCAGGAGCACGGCACGCGCTCGCGGTAGAGGATGATCCCGAACGCGGCCTTGAACAGGAAGAAGCCGATCAAGGGCACGAGGAACAGGTACATCGGCAGCGTGAAGTACTGCGGCGCCAGCACCATGCCCAGCGTCCACAGCATCGCCATCAGCGTGAACACGAGGTGCAGCGCATCGCCGAACCACGAGAACCAGCCGGTCAGGAAGTGGAACCGCTGGCCGCGCGTGAGCCCCGAGTCCTTCGACGTCATCCAGCCCCACCGCGCCTTCATGATCTGCATCGCGCCGAACGCCCAGCGGTAGCGCTGCGACTTGTAGGCCTTGAAGTCCGCCGGCGTGAGTCCCTTGCCCATCAACTCGTCGACGTAGACCAGCTCGTAGCCGGCCTTCATGAGGCGCAGTCCGAGTTCCGCATCCTCGCAGATCGTCCACTCCGACCACGCGCCGGTCTCGGCCAGCGCCGACTTGCGCACCATCGTCATCGTGCCGTGCTGGATGATCGCGTTGCGCTCGTTGCGATGGTGCATGCCGATGCGGAAGAAGCCGTCGTACTCCCAGTTCGTCATGCGCCGGAACGGGTTGTGTTCCCATTCGCGATGCGCCTGCGGGCATTGCACGACGGCGACGGCAGGGTCGGCGAAATAGCCGGTCAACGCACGCAGCCAGTCGTGGCGCACCTCGTAGTCGGCATCCACCACGGCCACCACTTCGGCGCGTGGATCGGTCACTTCGAGGCCGTAGTTGAGCGCGCCGGCCTTGAATCCGGGCCATGGCTCCAGATGGTAGAAGCGGAACTTCGGCCCGAGCTTCGCGCAATGCGCCTCGACCGGCTTCCAGATGTCGGGATTCTTCGTGTTGTTGTCGAGGACGACGACCTCGAAGTTCTCGTAGTCGAGCGCCGCCAGCGAGTCCAGCGTCAGGATCACCATCTCCGGCGGCTCGTTGTAGCAGGCCAGGTGGATGGACACGAACGGCTGCGGATCGCCGGGCGCCGGCGTGAGCGGCCGGAACTCGCGCAGCCAGCGCGGCCGCCACAGGACTTCCGTGAACTCGAAGCCGTTGATCAGCAGGATCAGGATGATCGCCAGCTGCGCCGGCAGCAGCAGCACCAGCATCGCCCAGTCCAGCGGGTCGAGGTAGAAGTCGTACGGCAGCGTCGCCATCCATACCAGGATCGACGCGGAGAGCTGAAGCAGCACGAGGAAGAACGCGAGCCCCGCGAGCCGGAAGCGGATGAAATGACGCGCGAACCAGAACATAGGCAACAGCGCGACCAGCGACGCCGCAAGCGCCTTCCACGGCCAGGACGGGTCCTCGATGACGGTGCCCGTCAGCGCGAACTTCGGTTGGCGGTTCGCATCGAACATGCCCCAGTACGCCTCGACGATGCCGGCGAGCTGCTCCTTCCAGGGCTGGTCGATCGCCTCCATCACGTAGTAGTCGATCTTCTCGCGCGCCGCCACGTTGAACCAGTCGCGCAGGAAATGCGCTTCGTCCGCGATCGACGGCTTGGCGTACTCGTTGCGGTTGCCGTTGGACGGCCAGCCGATTTCGCCGATCACGATCGGCTTGCCGGGCGAGACCTCGTCGACGATCTCGCGCAGCGCCTGCAGTTGCCCGAGCACGAAGCCGATCGCGTCCTTGCGCGGCACGCGTTCCCAGTACGGCAGGATGTGCACGGTGACGAAGTCGACGTGCCGGATCAGCTCGGGATTGCGTTGCCAGGTGTCCAGCGGCTCGGCGGTGGAAACGGGAACCTTGAGCTGCGCGCGCGCGCGGTCGAGGTATGCGCTCAGCGCGCGGACGCCGATCTCGCCGCGCAGGATCACCTCGTTGCCGACGATCACGCGGTCGATGTTGTCGTACTTGTTGGCCAGCGCGATCAGGGCCTCGAGTTCGTTCTCGTTGCGCTCGGCACGGCCTTCGATCCATGCGCCGGCCATCACCTTCATGCCGTAAAAGCGGGCGATGCGCGGGATCTGCGGGTTCTCCACGGACGAATACGTGCGCAGCCGTCTGGAGTAGCGCGACAGCAGGCGGATGTCGCTGTCCAGCTCCGACTCGCTCGGATAGATCTGCCGGATCGGGTCCTGGTAGCGCTGGAACGGATTGAACGCGAATCCCCCGATCTCGCCGGTCCAGTCCGCGATCTGCACGGGCCGGTTGAGGAAGGCCCACAGCCCCACGTTCAGGGTGGCGACCAGAAGGGTCAGCAGCAGGGCTCGCCAGAGCGACTTGCGCACGACGGGAGGCGGGGCGGCGGCGTTCAATCGGGATACCTGGATGCGGGCGGACCGCCCGGACGCACACCCGGCGCAGGATAGCGGAACGCATTTCGAGCGGGAATCGGCGCGCCGGCCCGCATCCGGCTCAGTCGTCCGGCCCGTTTCCGGTGGTTGCGCGCGCACGTCGATCGCGCCAGGCGCCGACGGCGACGGGGGCGAGCGCGAGCAGCGCGATGCCGAGCAGCGGCAGCAGGATCTCCCGGTGCGCGAGCACGCTCAGGGAAACCGTTCCCTCGCGCGCGATCGTGGCGGAAAGGCCCGCGCCCAGCGCGCTCTCGAACGCGATCATCACCGTGCCGCCGATCGCGGTGGCGATCAGGAACAGCCACGGCGGACAGCCCAGCCAGGCCAGCGCGATGCTCGTCGCGCCGAATGGAAACAGCGGCACCAGACGCAGGAACATCGTGTAGCTGAACGGATGCGCGAGATAGCCGGCGCGCAGGCGCGTCGCCAGCGTCGGTGGTGGCCGCGTGCCGGCGGCGAACGCCCTGCGGCTGGCGAGGAACAGCAGGCTCGCCCCGAGCACCGCGCCGGTCGACGAGAGCAGCGTGCCGACCACGGTGCCGAACAGCATGCCGCCGGCCAGCACCAGCACGATCCCGCCCGGCACGCCGGTGGCGACCACCAGTGCGGTTGCGAACACCTGCACGAGCGCGCCGAGCCACGGGTGCAGCGCGAGATCGCCGCGCAACCTGGCCTCGTCGGCAGCCAGGTCGTGCGGGTCGAATCGCTCCAGCGCGCCGGATGCCAGCAGCAGCACGCCGATGGCGAACAGGACCAGCAGTGGAAGCAGGGCGCGGAGTCGTTTCATCGGCCGGAAAAAAAGGAAGGCCGGCGATTGCCAGCCTTCCCGAAGCATAGCCGCTGTTGCCGCGATGCGGATCAATCGGCTTCGAAGCCGTCGCGGAAGATCGTGTCGTCGATCGTCGCGAGCCGCACCACGAGGCCGTCATGGTCGGTGCTGCGGCGCGCAGTGGACGGGTCGTCCGCGTCGGCGCTGCCTGCCGGCACGTCCGCGTTGCCGTGCGTGATCGAAACGCCCGCGAAGTCCTCGAACGCACGCGCGGTCAGCAGCGCGTGGTCGATCTGCTGCGCATAGCCGTCGTAGATGAACGTGTAGCGCAGTTCGGCAGGGACCAGATCGTCGAGCAGGATCAGCGTCGGATCGACCAGCGAAGGCGCCCACAGCATGTTCTCCGACTCGATGGCGGTGCCGGCGATCTGGCCGACCACGTCGACGTAGCCGTCGGTGAAACCGAAGGCATTGAAGTCGCCGATCACCACCAGCGGCACGTCCGCGTCGGCACCCGGGACGACCGGCGAGTCGCCCGTCTGCCACGCCTGCGCGATGCCGGCGATGGCCTGGGCCTGCTCCAGGCGCTTCTGGCGCACGCGGGGGCCGTCGGACGGGTCTTCGATGCCGCTCAGCGAACGGTTGTGGATCGCGAGCACCGCGAAGCGGTAGCCGGCGAGTTCCGCGTCCAGCAGCAGCGGCGGACGGTCGTGCAGCGGGCACGGCGACGAGCCGCTGCACGCGGTCGTGGTCTGGTCCGCCAGCAACTGGGTCACGCCGTTCACCGTCACGTCGCCGCGGACGAGGAAGCCGACGTCGATGCCGCCGACGTCGTTGCCCTCGAACACGAAGGCGTCGTAGTCGAGCGCGGGATCGTCGGCGTGGATGCGGTCGGCCAGCGCCTGCAGCGTCGCCTCGTTCTCGACTTCCTGCACCGCGACCACGGCCGGAGCGCCGAGCACCTCGCGGACCTGCAGCGACAGCTTCTGCAGTCGCACGCCGAACTGCTCCGGAGTCGGACAGACATCCTCCGATCCCGGATCGTCCAGCACGCAATCATCGATCGAGCCGGAGTCGTTCACGTCGTTGAACAGGCGCCAGACGTTCTGCGACGCGATCGTGACCTCGCTTGCCGCAGCCGGGTCCGCAGCCACCGGATACGCCGGGCCCGGATCGGTGACGGCGAAGCCGTCCGACAGCGGCCAGAACATGCCGATGCCGTAGTCGAAGCCCATGACGCCGTCGGCGCTGAAGTGCGCGCCGCCGTTGATCGCGGGCATGCTGCCGCCCAGATGCGAGGGATCGACGCCGAACACGTACGGCACGGCATACCACACCGGCGGGTCGTAGCTGCCGCCCGGCGGCGGAATGTCCGCGCTGCCGAACGGCAGGCCCGGTCCGCGCATCGGACGCGGATGCCCTTCCACATAGGCGTAGAACTCGCGCAGCGGAACCGAATAGCTCTTGTAGTTCGGCGCGCTGACCACGCCGTCGGCGAGGCGCACGCGCATGCTCTGCAGGCAGCGCCAGTTGCGTACCGCGACGCTGTCGGCGGCGGTCAGGCTGCCCTGGCAGCGCGGCTGGTCCGGATCGGCCGAAGGCGTCGACAGGTCGAGATCGATCGGCTGGATCGTCGGCGTGCCCGGCACGACCGTGATCGTCGCCGGCGGCGAGTTGCCGAACTCGGTCAGGCCGTAGAACTCGATGATCTTGCCCGTGACCGTGGCGACGTCGCCGACCTGCAGGCCGGCCGGGTTGTTGTAGCCGGTGTAGACGAAGATCGCGTCCGAGGTGTCCGGGTTGCCGTCGCCTTCCGCATCCTGCATGAAGAAGCCGCCGGCGCCGATCGCGGTGACTTCGCCGCTGGTGGAAACGGTCTGGTTGAGGAACGGCGAATGCGCGCCGTCACCCTGGATGTGGAAGATGCGCAGCGGATCGTCGTTGACGATGGTGCCGGTCGCGCTTTCGCTGGTGGTCACGACGTCGGTGCCGCTGATGCCGGTCACCTCGACGGTGAAGGTCTCGTCGCTCTCCGGGTCGGAATCGCCGTTGATCGTGACCGGGAAGGTGAAGGTCTGCGTGCCGTCGGCGATGACCGCGTCGGCGACGGACACGGCGACGTAGTCGCTGCCGGCCGTCGCACTGCCGTCCGCGGTGGCGATCGTGAAGTGGACGTCGCCGATCGCCGGTGCGCTGAGCGAGACGGTGAAATCGAGCGTCGTGGTCCCGGTGTCGCCTTCGGCGATGGATGCGTCGGCGATGGACAGCACGATGCCGTTGCCGCCTCCGCACGGGTTGAGCGGCGTGGCCGAATTGCGAGGCGCCGGGGCGCCCACCGTGAAGTCGGCACTGTTGTCGTCGGTGTCGGTGCAGCCGTCACCGTTGCGCAGTGCGGCCGTGGTGTTGGACAGGGCGGCCGTCGGTGCCGTTTCCGCACAGTTCGCGGCGCCATAGCCGACGAAATCGACGATCGACGCATCCGTCGGACAGGCGCCGGACAGGCTTGCAGTCGAACTCACCAGCGCGACCTTGCCCTTCGATCCGGACATGCTGATCGGCGGCGCACCGATGACATCGGGTGTCGGCAGTGGCTGGTCGCCGCCGGATCCGACGGCCTCCTGGATCAGCAAGTATTGACCCGGCTGCAGCGTGACCGCGGGAAGCTCGGTGGTGTTGCTCCACGTGGTGCCGCCGGACGATGCGTACTGCACCGACCAGCCGGACAGGTCCTGCGGCGTGCTGCCGGCATTGAACAGCTCGATGAAGTCGTGGGTGTACGGTGCGCCGGAGTTGCCGCCGCCGCCGTAGACCTGGCTGATGACGACCTGCGCGTGGGCCGTTCCGGCCAGGCACAGGCAGGACACGGCTGCCACGGCAGCCATGCGGAAGGAGCGATTGCGCATCGCGGGGATCCCCGGTTCTCGAAAAGAGCGGCGATTTTACTGGTTGCGCGGTTGCGGTTTTGTGTCGGGCGACCGGATCGGCCGCTCAGGTGCGGCGCGCGAACACCGTGATTTCCTCGCGATCGTGGTAGAGCTGGCGTGCGCGCAGGTCGACACGGCCCGCGCAAGCGTCGCGCACGATGTCCAGGCACAGGCGCGTCTCGTCGAAGCGCTTCTTCATCGGCAGCTTGAGGTTGAACACCGCGAACCGGCACCACCCGCCGGCGAGCCATTCGGCCATGCGCGCGGCGACGCGGCGCGGTTGCTCGACCATGTCGCAGACCATCCAGTCGACGGGGCGCTGCGGCTGGTAGCGGAAGCCGTCCGCGCGCAAGTGGTCGACGAGCCCGCCGGCGAGCAGTGCCGCGTCCATCGGGCCGTTGTCGACGGCGGTGACCTGCATCGACCGCGCGACCAGTTGCCAGGTCCAGCCGCCGGGCGACGCGCCGAGGTCGACTGCCCGCATGCCGGGCTTCAGCCAGCGCTCGCGCTCGCCCTCGTCGAGCAGGATCAGGAATGCCTCTTCGAGCTTGAGGGTGGATCGGCTCGGTGCGCCGCGCGGGAATTTCAGCCGCGGGATGCCGCCCGGCCAGGGGGCGCAGCGTCGCACGTCCGCGGCTGCGACGATCGCGGCATCGGTCGCGGTCATGCACAGGTGCAGGCGCCAAGGGGAGCCGCGCTCGATGCGCGCGCCTGCCTTCAGCGCGGCGACCAGCGCCGAGTTCAGGCTGCGGCAGAGCGGCGCCAGCTCGCGTCCCGCATCGCCATCGGGCGATTCCACCCAGGCATCGCACCATCGCCGCGGATCGGCCTCGATGATCGGCAGCAGTACCGAGAGGCGGTCGCGGACAGGCAGGTCGCGGCGGCTGTCCAGCACGGCGAGGAGCTGCCGCGCGAACACCAGCGTCCCGCCGTCGTCGGCGAGCGCGGCGGCGTGCGGCGTCACGAATTCGACGAATCCGCTGTCCCTGCGCGCGCGCGCGAAGCCGGCTCCGCCGTGCTCCGCGTCCCGCGCCGCAAGCTCCTGCGCGCATTCGCCCTCGAATCCGGGGCGGCAGTAGGCGAGCAGGCTGGCGGGAGACGGAACGCGCATCATGACATCGGCCGGGAAGGCGGTGCATGATGCCGGCATGTGGTCGCGATGACGAGCGGTCTCGGTTCGGGCATGGGCAGCGATTTGGCGTATGCGGGGACAGCCGGGGCGACGATCGTCCGTTCGGGAGGCCAGGCATGGTTCGTTACGCATGGCGGGCTGTAGGGTTCGGGTTGGTCGGAGGCTGCGACCTCGTGCACGCGGCGACGGGTGCGGAGGTCGCTGCACCACGCGGCGCGATCGCGGTGGAGGTGGATGCGTCGCAGGTCATCCGTCCGCTCAGCCCGCTGATCTTCGGCGTCGCGTTTGGCGACGACGCGCGCAACGCCGAGATCGGCTACACCGTGCGTCGCTGGGGCGGCAACTCGGTCACGCGCTACAACTGGCGCGTGGACGTGCACAACACCGCGTCGGACTGGTACTTCGAGAACATCCCCGGGGCGGTCGACCGCACGCAGGTGCCGCCGATCGGCAATGCGGCGGACGCATTCGTCGCGTCCACGCTGGATGCGGGAGCCGCGCCGCTGATGACGATTCCGACCATCGGCTGGGTGCCGCGCGAGGACAGTCCGCTGTCGCATCCGTACTTTGCCGGCTTCTCCGTGACCAAGTACGGACCGCAACAGTCCACCGATCCGTGGGACCCGGATGCCGGCAACGGCATCCGCACGGATGGCACGCCGATCACCGGCAACGACCCCACGGATACCTCGACCGCCGTCGCTCCGGCATTCCATCAGGCGTGGATCGCGCATCTGCAATCGCGGTTCGGCACCGGCGGCAGCGGCGGCGTGCGCTTCTACGCGCTCGACAACGAGTTGATGTTGTGGAACTCGACCCACCGCGACCTGCATCCGCAGCCGGTCACGTATGACGAAGCCTGGTCGAAGGCGTTCGCGCACGGGGCGGCGATCAAGCAGCAGGAGCCGGCCGCGCAGGTGTTCGGACCGGTGACCTGGGGCTACTGCGACCTTTTCGGCTCCGCTGCCGATGATTGCCACACGGGACCGGATCGCGAGGCGCACGGCGGCCTGCCGTTCGTCGCGTGGTACCTGCAGCAAACCTGCGCGAACCCGCTTGCGGGCGGCGCACGCGCGGTCGACTACCTGGACCTGCATTACTACCCGCAGGGCGCGAACGTCGCGCTGAGTGACGACGACTCGCCGGACACCGCGGCGCGCCGGTTGCGTTCGCTGAAGGAACTGCACGATCCGGCATGGGTGTCGGAGTCGTGGATCGCCGACCTCGGCGACAGCGACGCGAACCACTACGACAAGCCGAACCTGATCCCGCGCGTGCGCGCATGGATCGATCAGTACTGTCCGGGCACGAAGCTCGCGATCACCGAGTACAACTGGGGCAACGACGGCACGGCCAGCGGCGCGGTCGCGCAGGCGGAGCTGCTGGCGATCTTCGCGCGAGAGGGTGTGGACCTGGCCGCGCGCTGGGTCGCGCCCGAAGCCGGCTCGCGCGTGGAGCGCGCGTTCACGCTGTACCTCGATTACGACGGTGCGGGCGCGCGCGTGGCGGGCGATGTCGTCGCGGCGTCCAGTGCGGACGCCGACCGCGTCGGGGCCTACGCATTCCGCGACGGCAGCCGCACGATGGTGCTGCTCGCCAACAAGACGCAGGTGCCGCAGGACGTGTCCGTCTCGCTCGGCGCGGCGCCGGGCGCGGGCTGGGATCTGTTCGGGTTCGATGCGGCGCAGCCGGTGCACCGCATCGCCGGCGGTGTGCTCGGTGGCACGGCACTGGCGATCGGCTTGCCGGCGATGTCGGCGAACCTGCTGGTCGTTTCCGGCGGCGATGCGATCTTCGCGGACGGATTCGATTGATGCGCGGAACGCGCGGGCATCCCGGAACGCCCGCGTTTCCGGTCCTCATGCATTGACCAGGATGACCACCGCCGCGGTCGCGACGCCGCCGCGGCCGTCGCTGATCGTGTACGTGAACGTGTCCATTCCCGTGTAGCCGGCGGCCGGGACATAGGTGACGGTCGTGCCGTTGAACGAGACGGTGCCGTTCGCCGGTTGCGACGTGGCGATGATCGTGAGCGGGTCGCCGTCCGGGTCGCTGTCGTTGTCCAGCACCGGCAGCGTGGTCGCCGTCTCGTACTGCACGGCGTAGCCGTCGTTCGTCGCGACCGGCGGCTGGTTCGGTTGCGTGACCGTGACCGTCACCGTGGCCGTCGCCGTGCCACCGCGCCCGTCACTGATCGTGTACGTGAAGGTGTCCGTGCCGAGGAAGGTCGAGACCGGCTGATAGATCACCGCATCGCCGGCGATGGTGACCGTGCCGCCCGGCGGCGTGGTCGTGGAGACGATCGAAAGCGGGTCGCCGTCGGGATCGGTGTCGTTGACGAGCACGGGGATCGTGACCGGCGTCGCGACCGTGGTTGCGGCGAGGTCGGCGTTGGCGATCGGCGGGTTGTTGGGCGGGGTGGGTCCGGTGATGCGGACGGTGGCGGTCGCGGTGCCGCCACGACCGTCGCTGACGGTGTACTGGAACGCGTCCGTGCCGGTGAAGGTGGCATCGGCGGTGTACACGATCGCGTTGCCGGCGATCACCGCGGTTCCGCTGGCCGGCGTGGTCACCGCGACGATGGCGAGAGGGTCGCCGTCGGCGTCGGTGTCGTTGTCGAGCACGTCGATGGTGGCGGGAATCGCCGGATCGATGACCACATCGTCGTCGATCGCGACCGGCGGCGTGTTCGGGGCCGCGATCGTCACGGTGACCGTGCCGGTTGCCTGGCCGCCGCGGCCATCGCCGATGGTGTAGGTGAACGTGTCGGTGGCCGCGATCCCGACAGGCGCGGTGTAGACGATGTCGGCGCCCGAGATCGCCGCCGTGCCGAGCGCCGGCGTGCCGACGGCGAGGATCGCGAGCGGATCGCCATCCGGATCGGAATCGTTGGCCAGTACCGGAATCGTCACGGTGCCGCCTCCCGGCGCGGTGGCTGCATCGTCCTGGGCGACGGGCGGGTTGTTCGGCGTCGCGCCGTTCACGCGCACGCTGACGAGCGCCGTTGCGGTGCCGCCGCGCCCATCGCTGATCGTGTACGGGAAGCTGTCGTTGCCGGTCGTGCCGGGGGCCGGCGCATACAGGATCGTGTTGCCGGTGATGGAGGCCGTACCGGACGCCGGCGTGCCGACGGAGAGGATCGAAAGCGGATCGCCGTCCGGGTCGGAATCGTTGGCGAGGACCGCGATGCTCACCGGCGTGTCGATCGTGGTCGCCGCCGCGTCGGCGATCGCGAACGGTGGGCGGTTCGGAGCCTGCGTGACGAGGACCGTCACCATGGCCGTTGCCGATCCGCCGTTGCCGTCCTCGATCGTGTAGGGGAACGAGTCCGAGCCGACGAAGCCGGGCGCAGGCGTGTAGAGAACGCTGTTGCCGGAGCGTGCGGCGGTTCCGTTGGCCGGGGTTCCGACCGACACGATGGTCAGCACGTCATCGTCGGGATCGAAGTCGTTGGCAAGCACCGCGATCGAGACGGGGCTGTCGATCGTCGTGGTCGCCCGATCGTTGCGGGCGACCGGTGGCTGGTTCGGATCGACCGATTCCGTGATCGTCACCGTGACGGTGGCGCCGGCGACGCCGCCGGCCGGATCGACGACCGAATAGGTGAACGAATCGGTCCCGGTGAAGCCGGGAGCCGGCGTGTACAGGATCGCGCTCCCCTCGATGGTCGCGGTGCCGTTGGCGGGCGGCGCGACGGACGAGATCGCGAGTGCGTCGCCGTCCGGATCGGTGTCGTTGGCCAGCACGTCGATCATGACCGGCATTCCTTCCGTCGTGGCGGCGCTGTCGGCGCGCGCGAGCGGAAAGTGGTTGTCGTACTCGCGCGGGCCATGCGTCACGGTGACGTTGCGCCCGCGCGCGGTGCGGTACGAATCGACTGTGCGTGGAGCGGCACTGGATGCACGGCCGAGCGCGCGCTGCACCCAGGCCGGGCTGGTTAGCTCGCTGGTCGGCACGAACGCGCCGCGTCCGCCGAACTGGTAGCGCAGGTAGAGCGAGAGCCGCGTGTCGGAACGGTCGTCCTCGAAGTCTCCGTCGCGGCGCTGGTGTTCGGCGCGCGCCGACATCGCCCAGCCACGCCGGCCGAGCGGGGAATCCACGCCGAGCGAAAAGATCTTCGCGCTGGCCGAACCCTCGCCGTCCTGCAGGCCGGCGCCGCCGTAGACGCGCATGCCGATCGGGTCGAATACATGGCTGAACTGCACGCCGAACTCCGAGTCGTAGGCCTTGCTTTCCAGCAGGGTCTCGATCGTGGTGGTTTCCAGTTCCGTGTAGGTGCCGATGTCGTCGCTGCCGGTGACCGGACGCGTTTCGTCGGCGAACACGCTGCCGGCGTGCTTGCCACCGCCGATGCCGCGCGAGAGGTAGGCATCGATGGAATAATCGCGCCGCTCGAAGCCGAAGCCGAGCGTGGCCTTGCGGTTGTGCTCGCCGTTCTGCGCCACCGCGAAGGACAGCCGTGCGACTGCAGCCTTCGATGGGTCTTCGCGCGCCTCGGCTGCGGTCGCGCCCCACAGCCAGTTGAAATCCCCCTGCAGCCCGCCGGCACCGCTGCGATCCCACCACAACTGGCCGACCACGGCGCGCTCGTCGTTGCGCGCGAATACCCCCATGAGCTGGCCTTCGGTTTCGCCGTCGGCGTTGAAGCCGAGCGAGATGCTGCCGTCGCCGCCGACATAGCTCAGCGGGACGGACGGATCGGTCACCTTCGGCGTGTCGTCATCGCCGGTCGACCAGGGCGGAGACGCCGAAGCGAGCGTGGCCGCCGCGGCGAACGCTGCAACGAACAAACGACGCATGTCTCCCCTCCCGGATGGCATGCCGGGCCGTGCGGCCGGGTTCCAATACTATTCCACAATGCGATACGCGGTTCCGGAGCGGATCAGGACACGATTTCCGCGCAATCGGCACGGCATCCTCTCGATGCTGCGCTGGAACCCCGACCTGCGCTGGACGCAAGCGGTGCGCATTGGGCGAACCGCACGGCAACATCGGAGTCCGCGATCCGGGTTGCGATACCGAGCCGTCGGGAGAACGGCCCGGTATCGCCGGGAAGGGCAGGCGGAAGGTCGAAGGGCGCGACTGCCCTCAATCGTGCCCGATGCGGAACGCTTCGAGACGAATGCCGGTTTCCGGATCGAACGACACGATGCGCCCGTCGCCGATGTTGGCGTAGGGCAGCGGGAACGAGACGCCGTCCTGGAACTCCGAGAAGCCCGACATCGAAACCTGCACGCCGAGCCGGCACTCCGGCGGGATGGCGGCAGGCGGGCTGCCCATGGTTGCCTCGCAATAGATTTGCGCGGCCTGGAACGGCTCGGAGCGTGGCGGCGTCACGGTGAACGGCCAGCCAAGGCTGTGTGGCCACTCCGGATCGAACTGGAGAGGCGGCCCGACCTCCTTCGCACCGAACACGCCGGCCATCGAGCCGCGCCGCTCGTACTCGTATCCATCAGACTCGCGCGTAACGGTCTTGCGGAAGGTGAACACCCACGGCCCTTCCGGATCGGGCAGGCGGTAGTGCATCTCGTCGCCGTACTCGTCGGCGAAGGGCGAGTTCGCGAACAGCGGCACGATGTGGATCGGCTCGCCATCGCCGAGACGGTAGGTGCCGTGGTTGCGCTGGTCGAATTCCAGTTCGATCGAGCCGTGCAGCGCGACCTGTTCGGCCGGCGTGAATGCGCAGCCGATGCAACTGCCGCCGCCGTATTCCTCCAACGTCGTGCGACCACGCAGCAGACCGGGCGCATTATCCGGTCGCTCGAAGCGGATGGTGAACAGGTACCAGATCGGAGCGCCGGTTTCGGTGTAGCCGTAGAAGGTGCCGAACGCCACGCTGTTCTGCACGAACAGGTGCAGCGCGACGCCGACTTCCTCCGGATTGCCCCAGAAGCCCGATGCGGGTGAATGGAACAGCGGCGTCTGTTCGCACAGTACCCCGGTGCATGGCACTTCGGGGCCGCGTGCGAGGGAAAGTGTCGGCGTGGACGCGATCACGATCATCGCCAGCACGAGAAACAACGAAG
>ENA-UOVV01000598-UOVV01000598.1-compost-metagenome-genome-assembly--contig:-NODE-598-length-39874-cov-22.620608_pt1 | contig 39874 bp, 39 predicted proteins | sample MGYA00238155_ERZ761577 | MGnify/ENA primary metagenome ERZ761577 (study PRJEB28898, sample SAMN06268775) | compost metagenome | isolation source: Emeryville, CA | place: USA:Emeryville, CA | collected... | reverse complement strand
GCACCCGAACAAGCCGTCGACGCTGGAGCAAGAGACGCCGGAGCAGGAGACGCCGAAGCAGGAGACGCCGGAGCAGCCGCCACCGCCGCCACCGCCGGGGCCGCCGCGAGCGGAACCGACACGGAAGCCGAGGCGTCCGGTGAGGCGCCGACCGCCGCAGCGGCATCGGCCATGCCCTCCGCACAAACGTACGCACCCGTGCCGCCAGTGCCGCCGCTCAAGCCGCGCGTGCCCGGCCCAGGACGAGGCTTCTACCTCGCGACCCTCGCATGGATCTTCCTCTCGGCAGCCGGTGTGGCCCTCGCCGCTCGAAATGACGACCTTGCGGTGCACGGCAGCGTCGCGTGGTTCGTCACCTTTGTCGCCGGGCTCGGCGTGCTCCTCATCCTCATCAGCCTTTCGGGTCGCAAGCTTGGCTTCCTCGGCTTCGTCGGCATCATGAGCGTGTTGCCGATGATCGGGATCATCGCCTCGGCGGAGGACATCCGTGAATCCTATGCCCGCGATGAGTCGATCATCACGATCGACTTCGGGCTCGAGCCCGAAGAGTCGGTCGTCGAGGAGTTCGACGCCACCGCCGTGTTCGCTGAGGAGTTTCCTCTCGTCGTCATCAACGGCGGGTGCTACGAAGAGACGCTTGTGCCGACCTTCCCGATGAGCACGGCACGGATCTCAGCGCTCGATATGACCGAGGACATGTCGGTTGACGTGACGGCTGAAGTCACCCACGTCAGCGTGCCCGCCGGCACCTCGATCACCGTTCGCGGCGAGGGAGACGCCCAGGCACACGTCGTGTGGCCCGAGCGCAATATCACGTGCGACTTCTACAACGCGGGCGGCGAGCACCTGCGCATCGCCGGCCCCACCCACACTCTCGAGCTCGTCGTCTACGACGACGAGTACGCCAACACGATCGTTCTCACGGAGGTCTCACAATGACTCGCCGACGCCTCGTTCAACGTCTCACCTCGGCAGCGGTGGGGGCAACGATCGCCGCCTTCGCTGGCATTGCGATCGCCGCGCTATCGGGCGCCAATCTCGATGTGGAGCTCGTCTTCATCATTGGTCTCGCGGCAATGGGTGGCTGGCTGCTTCTCACAGCGGCTCTCACCCCCACGCGGCGCGGGGCTTCACCGGACGTGTACTCGACGCCTGCTCCCGTGGGAGCACCGGCGTCCATCGACAGTGACGAGGACTAGTCCCCGTCACTCCCATTCGATGGTGCCCGGCGGCTTGCTCGTCACATCGAGCACGACGCGGTTGACCTCGGCCACCTCATTCGTCACGCGGTTCGAGATGTGCGCGAGCACGTCGTAGGGAACGCGGCTCCAGTCGGCCGTCATCGCGTCTTCCGAGCTGACGGGTCGAAGCACGATCGGGTGGCCATAGGTGCGGCCGTCGCCCTGGACGCCTACCGAGCGCACGTCCGCCAAGAGCACCACTGGGCACTGCCAGATGTCGCGGTCGAGGCCGGCCTTGCTCAGCTCTTCGCGAGCAATCGCGTCTGCCGCGCGAAGGATCTCGAGGCGTTCGCCTGTCACTTCACCGACGATGCGGATCCCAAGGCCCGGACCGGGGAACGGCTGGCGCCACACGATCTCTTCGGGCAGTCCGAGCTCGAGGCCCACGGCGCGCACCTCGTCCTTGAACAGGGCTCGCAGCGGCTCGACGAGGTCAAACTTGAGGTCGTCGGGAAGCCCGCCGACGTTGTGGTGGCTCTTGATGTTCGCGGCACCTTCACCGCCACCGGACTCGACAACGTCGGGGTACAGCGTGCCTTGCACGAGGAAGCGCACTTCCTCTCCGAGAGCGGCATCGTGCACGAGCTTGCGGGCCTGCTCCTCGAAGGCGCGAATGAACTCGCGGCCAATGATCTTCCGCTTTGTCTCGGGATCGCTGACGCCCGCAAGAGCGTCGAGGAAGCGGTCGCGCTCGTGCGCCACCACAAGGCGGACACCGGTCGATGCAACGAAGTCACGCTCGACCTGCTCTGCCTCGCCTTGACGCAGCAGCCCGTGATCGACGAACACGCAGGTGAGCTGGTCGCCCACCGCCTTGTGAACGAGGGCGGCCGCAACGGCGGAGTCGACGCCGCCGGACAGACCGCATATGACATGCCCGGTTCCCACCTGAGCGCGGATCCGTTCCACCTGCTCGTCGATGACCGACGCCGGGGTCCAGTCGGGCGTGAGCCCGGCGACGCGGTAGAGGAAGTTCTCAAGCGCAGCCTGCCCCAGCGGAGAGTGCTTGACCTCAGGGTGCCATTGCACGCCGGCAAGTGAGCGGTCGATGTCTTCAAAGGCGGCGACGGGGGCGCCTTCTGTGCCAGCGAGCACGGTGAAGCCGGCTGGCGCGGACTCGACACTGTCGCCGTGGCTCATCCACACGGTCTGCTCTGACGGGCTGCCGCTGAGCAACGTTCCCGGTGCGGCCACATTCGCCACGGTGCGACCGTATTCACGCAGTCCGGTCTTGGTGACGGTGCCGCCAAGCGCCGCTGCCATCAGCTGGAAGCCGTAGCAGATGCCCATGACGGGCACGCCTGCGCCGTAGATCGCTTCGTCGATGTGCGGGGCGCCTTCTTCATAGACAGAGGAGGGTCCACCGGACAGGATGATCGCCGCCGGATCCTTCGCGAGCATCGCCTCCACGCTCATCGAATGGGGCACGATCTCGGAGTACAGATGCGCCTCACGGACGCGACGGGCAATGAGTTGCGCGTATTGGGCGCCGAAGTCGACGACCAGGACGGGACGGTGCTGGGTGCTCACGCGACCAGGCTAGCGGCGACCTCACGCGAAACGCGCCGCTCCATGACAAAGGACAGCACCGGCACCACGCCTCCAAGCACCAAGGTGACCAGACGCGACAGCGGCCATTTCATGCGAACGAAGAGCTCTGCACACGTCGCGACGTACACCATGAAGATCCATCCGTGAACGATGCCCACGAAGGTGGCGAACGAGGTGAAGCCCTCGTTCTCCCAACCGGCGGCGAGACCGATGTACTTCACGGCCGTCACCACGGTGAGCAGGAGCAAGAAGCTTCCGGTCACCACCGCCATGATCCGATAGCGGGTCAGAGCGGGCCGAACCTTGGCACTCATGCGTTGTCCTCCTGTGGTGTCGTCCTGCCATTGTCGCGTATCCATCGCAGGGCGAGCACCGCCGCGAAGATGCCGAAAACCCACCATTCGAGTGCATAGGTCGCCGACTGGAGATCGATTCGCTTCTCCTCGGGCGGCGGCGGCATCGCGTTCCACCCGGGAGCGGGTTCATCTGCCACGACGAGGTACGAGTACACAGGAGACGGCCATTCCTGAGCGACATTGGCGGTTGACATTGAACTGAGCCACAGCACTCCGTCCACAGGCTCCTCGGCTGGCGGCAGGGACGTCCCTTCGCCTCCCCGCACGTATCCGGTCACGTACGCCGAGCCGCCTGGCTCGGGAAGCGCCGCGAGCGCCTCCTCCGGCGGCAGCCAGCCGGCGAGGACGGGCAGCGTCGCGACGTCTCCCGTTCCGGTGAGCTCCGCATCAACCTCGAGCGGCATGAAGAGCAACACCGCCTCGGCATCGTCAACCCGCTTGTCTGTCACCAGGCCGATGGGGGCGTCGGACCAGACGCCGGCCGCTTCGACGAGGCGACCTTCACCACGGCCGCCCTCGGCAGGTCGCATCACGTCGGCGATCGGTGCGCGGGGATCGGGCTCGACCGGAGCCGCTTGGGCGTGGGCGCGTTGCCACTGCCACGTCCCCAGGCCGCCACCTACGCCCACGCATGCAACGGCGATGGCGAGTGCCGCGATGACGGCGCCCACGCGCACGCGCCCTCGATCGACCGGCGTCGGCGGCGTCTCAAGGTCGCTGGGCACGGCTGGCTGCTCCTCACAGGGTGGCTTGGGCGCGAAGGCGCGGGTGTCGCCCCTCGCATCGTAGATCGCCTATGCCTGTTCAGAGTGCTCGGTGGCGCAATTGGCGGCTATGAGTCCCACTTGCCGATATCGGCGCGGACTTGGGCGTACCGGACCAGATTGCGGCCGCCGTCCTTCGCTTCGTAGAGGAGGGCGTCAGCGACGCGCACCGTGGTCTCCCACGACAGTCCGGCCGACGCTGCGGCGAGCCCCGCAGAGAACGTCACCGTGGTGTCGACGCCGGGGACGCCCAAGCCTGCCTCGACCTGGCGACGGGCTCTCTCGATGAGGCTGACGGCGGCGGTGAGGCCCACGTCCTTCATCAGCACGAGGAACTCTTCCCCACCCCAGCGCGAGACGACCCCGCGCGGTCCCACCTGGCCCTCGAGAACACGCGCCACCTCGGTGAGCACGGCGTCGCCCCGCACGTGGCCGAGAGTGTCGTTGACGTCCTTGAAGTGATCGAGGTCGACCACCGCGATGGCGTACGGCCTGTCGCGCGGCACAGAGGCGAGCGCCTCGACCATGCCACGGCGATTGACAAGCTGGGTGAGGATGTCGGTGCGGGCCTGCATCTGGGCCGAGAAGAGCTGACTCTCGGCACGCCTGCGCTCCCGCGTGAAGTAGTGATCGTTCAGCCACGCGGTGGACGTGATGACGATGGTCGTCAGCGCGACGTTCGCCACGAAGAAGCCCTTGACGACTTCCGGTGACGCGTCGAGGTTCGGCACCGCAAAGCGATCGCTGATGACGGTCCAGGCGGTTGCCGCCGACGAGACCGCGGTGAGGCCGATGCGCCAGCGCATCATCGCGGGCCCCATCGTCACAAACGACACCGCCGAGGCCATCAGCATCGGCAACATGAAACCGGCGCGATGCGAGAGGAACCACGACTGCACAAAGAAGCCGATGAGCGGAACGACGAGGGAGGCGACCGCGGCCGTCCGGAGGTATCCGCGCACGTGAATGACAAGGCACAGGATCCACGCGACGAGAATCCCCACGTGGGTCACCGCAGCGGGCCACAAGGAACCGCCCGAGATGAGGAAGAGCGCGACAACGAAAGGCACCGCAAGAGTGATCGCGGCACCCAGATAGTGGTTCTCGCCCATGACGTAGCGGGCAGTCTGCCGGTCTCGACCTGCGATGCCGAGTCGGCTGAACCACACGTACGCATCGCGCAGTTTCGGGGACATCATCGGCTCAAACGTAGGGGCACTTGGCCAGGTAGCCAAGGGGCGTGGGACGTTTTGAGTGGAAGGTCCCACATTGGGCCCATGGTCCCACCCCAAACGTGAAACGATGGAGGGGTGGCTCGCAGCATCTATATCGCCTCGGTAGAAGGTGACACTGGCAAGTCCTCGATTGCCTTGGGCATCACCGCGCTGTTCGCGCGCACCGTTTCCAAGGTCGGCATCTTCCGTCCCGTCGCCCGCGTGGCAGATGGCTCCGACTACGTCCTCCAGCTCCTGCTCGGACACGACGGCGTCGACCTCTCCTACGAGGAATGCGTTGGCGCGACGTACGCCGAAGTCCACGCCGATCCCGACGCCACCTTGTCGCGCATCGTCAACCGCTATCACGAGGTCGCACGCCGGTGCGAGGCCGTCGTCATCGTTGGGACCGACTACACGGACGTTGCCGCTGCGACCGAGTTCGACTTCAACGCGAAGATCGCTGCCAACCTCGGTGCGCCGGTGGCCCTTGTTGTTCGCGGTGTCAACCGGACTCCCGCGCAGATCGCCGAGATCATCGCCCAGGCACGCGGTCAGATGGAAGAGCACCACGCCAAGGTGGTCGCCGCCTTCGCCAACCGCTGCGACCCGGACGAGGTCGAGGCCGTTCGCGCCGCACTTCCTGCCGACATCGGCGTCGCCGCCCTCCCTGAGGAGGAGCTGCTCTACGCGCCCACGTTGCGCGCCCTGTCCGACGCCGTCAACGGCCAGATGATCGCGGGCGACGAGGCTCTGCTCTCCCGTGAGGTTCGCTCCATCACCGTGGGCGCCATGAACCCCGAGCACCTCGTCGACCGCCTCGAAGAGGGCGGCCTTGTCATCACCCCTGGAGACCGCGCAGACACGGTCCTCGCGGCGCTGACGGCCCACTCTGCGGCAGGCTTCCCCGCGATTGCGGGGATCGTCGTCACCGGTGGATTCCGCCCGCACCGCTCGATCCAGCGTCTGATCGACGGCATGAGCCCCACCTTGCCGATCATCGCAAGCGACATGGACACCTTCGACACGGCCAAGCGGTGCTGGGACACCCGCGGCCGCCTGTCCCGCGAGTCGGTGCTCAAGGTGGACACCGCGCTCAGCCTGTTCGAGCGCCATGTCGATGGCGCGGAGCTGATGGACAAGCTGAAGGTCGCGGGCACCGACGTCATCACCCCGCTCATGTTCGAGTACACGCTGCTTGACCGCGCGCGCTCGAACCGCCAGCACATCGTCCTGCCCGAAGGCGAGGATGACCGCATCCTCCGTGCCGCTGGAACCCTCCTCACCCGTGACGTGGTCGAACTGACGATCCTCGGCGACCCCATGTCGATCCAGGCGCGTGCAGGCGAGCTCGGCATCTCGCTTGAGGGCGCCCACCTCATCTCGCCTCAGAACCCCGAGTACGTCGAGCGCTTCGCCAACGAGCTCTATGAACTGCGCAAGCACAAGGGCATGACCCTTGACGGCGCCCGTGACCGTGTTGAGGACGTCAGCTACTTCGGCACGATGATGGTCCAGCTCGGCCTCGCGGACGGCATGGTCTCCGGTGCGACGCACACGACCGCGCACACGATCACTCCGTCCTTCCAGATCATCAAGACCACTCCCGGTGTATCGATCGTGTCCTCGGTGTTCTTCATGTGCCTCGCGGACCAGGTGCTTGTCTACGGCGACTGCGCCGTCAACCCGGACCCGACCGCGGAGCAGCTCGCTGACATCGCGATCTCCTCTGCCGAGACGGCGATGATGTTCAACGTCGAGCCCCGCGTGGCGATGCTCTCCTATTCGACCGGCGAATCGGGCACCGGCTCAGATGTCGACAAGGTGCGTGAGGCGACACGACTTGTGCGGGAGCGTCGTCCTGATCTGCTCGTCGAGGGCCCCATCCAGTATGACGCCGCTGTCGACCCGTCCGTCGCGAAGTCGAAGGCGCCGAACTCCCCTGTCGCCGGCCGCGCCACGGTGCTGATCTTCCCGGACCTCAACACGGGCAACAATACGTACAAGGCTGTGCAGCGTTCTGCTGGCGCCGTGGCCATCGGCCCCGTGCTCCAGGGTCTGCGCAAGCCGGTCAATGACCTGAGCCGCGGGGCGCTCGTTCAGGACATCGTCAACACTGTCGCCATCACGGCGATCCAGGCCCAACAACAGACCGCTTAGGCGGTGAAGGGAATCCCGTGGCTGTGAACTACCAGGGCGTTGCTCTCGTGCTCAATTCCGGATCGAGCACGGTGAAGTACCAAGTGATCGACACGTCCGTGGACAAGCCTCTCGCCTCCGGGCTCGTGGACCGCGTGACGGACCACTCGGAAGCAATCAAGGAAGTCATTGCGCGGCTGTCCGACCCCGCAAGCGGCGTCGATCTCACCACTCTCACCGTGGTGGGCCACCGCGTGGTCCAAGGTGGCGATGAGTTCACCGCCCCCACGATCATCGATGACGACGTCGAGCGCCGCATCGCGCTGCTGTCGACCCTCGCCCCCCTGCACAACCCTGGCCACGTCGCTGGCATCAAGGGCGCCCGTGAGGCCTTCCCGCATCTGCCACACGTCGCGATCTTCGACACCGCCTTCTTCCAGACGCTGTCTGAGGCTGCGTACACCTACGCGATCGACCGCAATGTGGCGCGCGAGAACAGCATTCGCCGCTACGGCTTCCACGGCACCTCGTACGCCTACCTCGCCCACGAGGTCCCGCGCGTCATGGGCAAGAGCCGCGAAGAGATCAACATGATCGCGTTGCACCTTGGCAACGGCGCGTCCGCGACCGCGATTCGCGGCGGTCGTGCGATCGACACGTCGATGGGACTCACCCCGCTTGAGGGCCTTGTCATGGGCACCCGCACCGGCAACATCGACCCAGCCGTCGTCTTCCATCTGGGTCGCGCTGCCGGCATGACTCTCGACGAGATCGACCACCTCTTCAACCGCCAGTCCGGGATGCTCGGCCTCACCGGGTACTCGGACCTGCGTGATGTGGAGAAGGCGGCAGAAGAGGGCTCGCACGACGCCCAGCTCGGCCTCGAGATCTACTGCCGCCGTATCCGTGGTTACGTGGGTCAGTACTACGCACAGCTCGGCCACCTCGACGCGATCGTGTTCACGGCGGGCGTGGGCGAGAACTCCGACGTGGTGCGCGCACAGTCGCTCGCCGGGCTTGACGAGCTCGGCATCATCGTGGACCCGGAGCGCAACGCCGGTCGCAAGAAGGAAGCGACCCTTGTGAGCTCCGATGAGTCTCGCATCGAGGTGTGGGTGGTCCCGACGGACGAGGAGCGAGAGATCGCCCTGCAGTCCATCGCCGCCGTTTCCTGAGGCTCTCCGACAGGGGACTCTCCATGTGACGGCGCTCACGGTCTGTCGCGCTTCTGCCCCCCGAACTGGTGCGCTTTCGCGCCGTCGAGGCTCGTCCGAACGGGAGGGCAGCCCCTCCCGGTGACGACACGCCGAGTGTGCGATCCCTCACATCCGAGCGCCGTACCCTCACACGCGTCCCCACGGCGTCGATCATGAGGGCGGATGGGGATACGTGGCGCCAGGACGGCGGCACGCCATCTGACGGCGCGACGGACCGCGGGAGGACCTCATGGCGACCACGTCTGGATGGGTGGCACACGCTTCGCGAGAGCCAAGCGGAATGCTTGTCACTGCTCTGCACGACTGGATCGGCGACTCCGTGCGCCTCACCGCGATGACGCAGTCAACCTGCCCCGTGCTGACCGACCCCGTCTTCGCTGGCATCGTCGGCCATGTCGACCGCGCTCTTCACAAGCGTCGACAAGTGGCGACCTTCCTCACGTCCCGCCCCTGCCATCTGTTGCCCACGATGGGTCATGGCCTGCGCCCGATGAGTCAGCTCGTCGTCACCGGCGACGGTGGTCCCGAGGACCTGCAGGTCGAGCACACGGGCTCTGCCTCACCGCTGGCTGAGGCCCTTGCCCGTGCGTCGAGTGCCGAGCGTTCGGCGCTTGTCCCGATCTTCACCGAGCACGAGTTCATGAACTCGGATATGTTCCACCTCCACACATCGCGCCTGCTCAACGCGCGCTACTCAGGGGTGGTGATCCCCTTCATGCTCGTTGACCCCATGGACAGCGATCAGGATGCCGAGGATCGCGAGGACGTGGTCCGCGCTGCGGGCTACACGAGCTACACCTTCGAGTGCTCGCTCGATCACTTCACCTCGGACGACCACGTGCGCTTCGCACTGCTCATGGAGGACGTGCTCGACGAGATCGTCCAGATCAAGTCCGACGCTGCAGACCACCGCATGACGGTCGAGCCGTTGTGGCCGCTGGTGGAGATCCGCGCCCTTGCCGCGCCTGCGTGACACACCCGGGTTAGTCTTGACGAGACCGCAGGTGCCCCGTAGTTTGTTTGTAGTCCAAACAAACTGGGCGCTGATGACGCTCGATGCCAACTGGGGGTGACAACGTGACGGCGACAATCTCAAGTTGGGTGGCACACGCCAACCGCGAGCCAAGTGCGGCACTGCTCAATGGCATGAACGAGTGGTGGCAGCAGATCCCGATCGGGAACGACCCTCTCCGCGCGTGCCCCTGGCTCACCTCCTCTTTCCACCGCTTGCTGCTCGTCCACATCGACCGCGCTGCGCACAAGCGTCGGCATGTGCCCCACTTTGTCTGCTCAACACAGTGCGCGCTTGACGACCACGGACCCAGCCCGATCGCGACGTTGCTTCACGATGACGCATACGGTCCGGCACCGATTGCAATACAGCACACGGCCGAGCCCACTGCGCTCGGCGAAGCAATCAAGCTCGTCAAGGGGCGCGACGCGGCGCTGACGGTTGCGGCGATCGAAGAAGGAGACTTCGAAAACGCGAACGACTTCGACGCTCACCGCAGTGCCCTCATCTCGCCGCAGCGCGATGGTGTCGCGGTGCCGATCATTCACGTTGCGGCCACCGGCCCAGAGTCGCTTGACCACGAGATTGGCCGCGAGGACCTCTTGCGCGCGGCTGGGTGGGCGACATACCTCGTCGACATCAAAGATGGCGAGGATCCGATGCACCTGCACTCCCGCTTGGCGGCGTGCATGGAGGACGTGTTCGATGAGGTCGCCCAGATCAAGGCCGACGCTGCGGCTCGCGTCCTCATGAGTGATCCCTTGTGGCCTGCCATCGTGTTCCGCACCACTCCTGCCTGGCGCGAAGAGCACTCGTACGGCGCAAACGCGGTGGGCAGCATCGCCACCGCGCTCTAGAGCGAACGCCCCGGTACCAGGTCCACCTGGCGTAGCCACCGGCGCAGTCCAGTGAGGCCCGCGGCAACGGCCGCATCACCGAATGCGTGGCCCTGCGATCGCACCGCGTTGATGTCGACACCCCATCGCGTGAGATCGCCCGTGTGCCCGATGAGCCAGCGCTCGATCATCTCGGGATCGGCTTCGGGATGGCACTGGAAGCCAACACTGCGCCCCACCTCGAATATCTGGTGACGAGTTGCTGCCGTGCTCGCAAGCCCGACGTACGCACCTGCAGGCAGCTCCACCTCATCGGCGTGCCAGTGAAGCACCGGCGCCGAGCTGAGTTCGCGCCATGCACTCGCGGCTGCAGCAGGTTGAGGCGTCAGGGGCGCCCAGCCAATCTCGCGAGTGCCTCGCTGCACTGTCCCGCCCACCACTTGGGCGAGAATCTGCGCACCGAGGCAAATCGCGAGCGTCGGCCGATCCTGCTCCACGCGAGCGGCGAGCGCCCCGCGCACGGCGGCGAGGACCGGATAACGCGCGTCATCATCCGCATCGATCGGCGCGCCGAGCACCACGGCGAGATCAGCGTCGGCCGCCTCGGTGACGTCATCGACCCCCACGTCGAGGTACCGCACCTCGAAGCCGTGCGCGACCAGCTCCGCTTCCCAGACGCCGAGGTCCTCGAAGGCGACAAAGCGCACCACATCGCATCGCATGGCGCCCAGATTACGGCCACGGAGGTGCGCGCACCGGACGCTGCGGCGCGCCCTTACCCTTGATACGTGGCACATCTGATCGGCGCAGAGGGCATCGGCGTCGATTTCGGCACCGGCCCGGTGCTGGGCAACGTCACTCTCGGGCTCGAAGACGGCGACCGCATCGGCGTGGTCGGCGCGAATGGCGCCGGCAAGTCCACGCTCATCTCGATTCTCGCCGGCCTCGAGTCACCCCACACCGGGCGAGTGACCCGTGCCGGCGGCGTTCGGGTGGGCGTCGTCGACCAGTCAGACGCCTTCATCGCCGGACAGAGCGTCCTCGCCGCGATCGTGGGCGATGCCGACACCCATGAGTGGGCGGGTGACGCCCGCGTACGCGACATCATGTCGGGACTCGTGCCTGATCTCGATGCGGATACGCCGGTCGGCTCGCTGTCTGGCGGCCAGCGCCGCCGCGTCGCCCTTGCCCGCGCACTCGTGAACGACGACGACGTCCTCGTGCTCGACGAACCGACAAACCACCTCGACGTCGATGGCGTCGCGTGGCTCGCGGCGCACCTGAAGCGCCGCTGGGCGGCATCGAAGGGCGCACTCGTGGTCGTGACCCACGATCGCTGGTTCCTCGACGAGGTGACCACCCGCACGTGGGAGGTCGTCGACGCCGGAGTCGAGCAGTACGAAGGCGGTTACGCCGCGTACGTCCTCCAGCGCGTCGAGCGGCAGCGCATCGCCGCCGCGACCGAGTCGAAACGCCAGAACCTCCTCCGCAAGGAGCTCGCATGGCTGCGCCGCGGCGCCCCTGCCCGCACGTCGAAGCCGAAGTTCCGCATCGATGCGGCAAATGCGCTCATTGCCGATGTGCCAGAGATCCGTGACCCCGTCAGCCTGCAAAGGCTGGCGACGAGTCGACTCGGACGAGACGTCGTCTCCATCAAGAACGCCCACGTCAGCTACCCGCTGCCCAATGGCGGAGAGCGCACGGTGCTCGACGGCGTCACGTGGCTCATCGGGCCTGGCGAACGCACGGGCATCCTTGGCGTCAACGGGGCCGGCAAGTCGACTCTGCTCAAACTCATCACCGGCGAAGTGGAGCCGACTCGCGGGCACGTGAAGCGCGGACTCACCGTCAAGGTGAAGGCGCTGTCCCAGCATCTCGCGGAGCTTGACGAGTGGTCGGATCAGCGCGTCGCCTCGGTCCTGCGCCAGTTCAGCGCGATCACGTTGGCTGATGGCTCCGAGCTGACCCCCGGCCAGCTCCTTGAGCGGGTCGGCTTTGACAACGCGCAGCTGAAGACTCCGGTCGGCCGCTTGTCCGGCGGCCAGCGCCGGCGCCTTCAACTGCTGGTTGTGCTCCTCAGCGAGCCGAATGTCCTCGTCCTCGACGAACCGACGAATGACCTCGACACCGACATGCTGACGGCACTCGAGGATCTCCTCGACTCATGGCCCGGCACGCTCATCGTGGTGAGCCACGACCGCTACCTCATGGAGCGAGTCACCGATCAGCAGTATGCCGTCATGGACGGCGGTCTTCGCCACCTGCCCGGCGGCATCGATGAGTACATCTCTCTCGCACAAGAGCGCAACCGCGCCACGGGCGGCATCGGCACCTTTGGACCCTCCGCGTCCGCGCGCGCGCCCGCAGCACAGACAGGAGCACAGGCGGGAGCGCAGTCGGAAGCGCAGGCGGAGCGGCAGTCTGGTGCACCGTCTGGAGCGCAGCGCAGGGCTGTCGACAAGGAGCTGACCGCAATCGAGAGGCGTATGGCGAAAGTCGCCGACCTCATCGGAGGCATCCACCGCGAGATGGCGATGCACGATGTCAGCGACTATGCCGGCCTTGGCGCGCTCAATGACAGACTCCGCGAGCTCGAGTCGGAGAACGCCCGACTCGAGGAGCGTTGGCTCGAGCTGAGCGAGGAGCTGCACTAGCGTCGGCCCGCTGCAAATCTGTGGATAACCAGGTCCTAGGACGGGACCAAAAGCCTGACAAACAGGACTCCCTGGTGGAATGCTGAGACATATCCACGAGAAGGAGGACAGCGTGACGCCCCACCCCTGGGCCTACCGCTCCCGCGAGTCGGCAACGCCTGAAGAAATCTCCGGAATTGACCTGTGGTGGCGAGCCACCAACTACCTCAGCGTCGGCCAGATCTATCTGCTCGACAACCCGCTTCTCCGCCAGCCCCTCACGCGTGACCATGTGAAGCCACGGCTCGTGGGCCACTGGGGCACCACACCGGGCCTCAACTTCATCTATGCGCACCTCAACCGCATGATCTGTGCGCGCAGGCAGCCGACGATGTACATCATCGGCCCCGGTCACGGTGGACCGGGCCTTGTCGCGTCGTCGTTCCTCGACGGCACCTACACCGCGACGTATCCCGACATCTCGAATGACGAGGCGGGACTCAAGCGGATGTTCAAGCAGTTCTCGTTCCCCGGCGGCATCCCCTCGCATGTGGCCCCGGAGACACCGGGCTCAATCCATGAAGGCGGCGAGCTTGGCTACGCGCTCAGCCACGCATATGGCGCGGCCTTCGACAACCCGGACCTGCTTGTCGCGGCTGTGGTCGGCGACGGCGAAGCAGAGACCGGCCCGCTCGCGACGAGTTGGCACTCGAACAAGTTCATCAACCCCGCGACTGACGGCGTCGTGCTGCCGATCCTCCACCTCAACGGGTACAAGATCGCAAATCCGACCGTTCTTGCTCGCATCAGCGATGAGGAGCTCGACGCCCTCATGCGTGGCTACGGCCACAAGCCGCACGTGTTCGTGGGCGGCTTCGATGACGAGCCCGCGGAGTCGATCCACCGCCGCTTTGCCGAGGTGCTCGACACCGTGATGGACGAGATCGCCGCCATCAAGGAAGAGGCACGTCGCAACCCCGAGATGCCGCGCCCGATGTGGCCGATGATCGTCATGCGCACGCCCAAGGGGTGGACCTGTCCACCCAAGATCGACGGCAAGATCACCGAAGGCTCGTGGCGTGCGCACCAGGTGCCGCTCAGCTCGGCGCGGGACACGGACGAGCACCTCCAGACCCTCGAGGACTGGCTCATGTCGTACGGTCCCGATGAGCTCTTTGACGAGGCGGGAGCACCGCGACCCGAGGTGACCGCTCTTGCCCCCGAGGGCGATCTGCGGATGTCTGCGACGCCTCATGCCAACGGCGGCCTGCTCCTCCAGGACCTGCGCCTTCCCGACTTCCGGCAATACGCCGTGGAGGTGCCGGCGCCGGGTGGTGGCATGGCAGAGGCGACCCGCGTGCTCGGCAACTACCTCAAGGGCGTCATGGCGAACAACCGTGACAACTTCCGCATCTTCGCGCCGGATGAGCTTGCCTCCAACCGCATCCACGCCGTGCTCGATGAGACGAACAAGGTATGGCTCGGCACCACCGAGTTCGACGACGAGAACATGGGCCACGAGGGCCGCGTCATCGAAATGCTCTCGGAGCACCAGTGCCAGGGTTGGCTCGAGGGCTACCTCCTCACCGGTCGCCACGGTCTCCTCACGTCGTACGAAGCCTTCATCCACATCGTCGACTCGATGTTCAACCAGCACGCGAAGTGGCTGAAGGTCTCTCGCGAGCTGCCGTGGCGTCGGCCGATCTCTTCGCTCAACTACCTGTTGAGCTCGCACGTGTGGCGCCAGGACCACAACGGCTTCTCTCACCAGGACCCTGGCTTCATCGACCACGTCGTCAACAAGAAGGCCGAGGTGGTGCGGGTCTACCTGCCCGCCGACGCGAACACCCTGCTCGCCACCTACGACCACTGCTTGCGCTCTCGCGACTACGTCAACGTGGTGATCGCGGGCAAGCAGCCGCAGGCCTCCTGGCTCACGATGGAGCAGGCAATCGACCACTGCACCCGGGGTATCGGCATTTGGGACTTCGCGTCCAACGTGCCGCTGGGAGAAGACCCCGACGTGGTGCTCGCGGGCGTCGGCGATGTGCCGACTCTCGAGGTGCTCGCGGCGATCGACATCATCCGTGAGGAGCTCCCGCACCTCAAGGTTCGCATGATCAACGTGGTCGACCTCATGCGTCTGCAGCCGGAGAAGGAACACCCGCATGGCCTGTCCGATCGCGAGTTCGATCACCTGTTCACCACGGACAAGCCGATCATCATGAACTACCACGGCTACCCGTGGCTCATTCACCGCCTCACGTATCGCCGCAATGGACACGACAACCTCCACGTGCGCGGATACAAGGAGGAAGGCACCACCACGACGCCGTTCGACATGGCGATGCTCAATGACATCGACCGGTACCACTTGGTGATGGACGTCATCGACCGCGTGCCCGGTCTCGGCAGCAAGGCTGCATCCTTGCGCCAGAAGCTGTTCGACAAGCGCCTCGAGGCGCGTCGTTACGCCCGGGAGCACGGCGAGGACCTTCCCGAGGTGCGCGACTGGGTGTGGCCCGATGCTCGCGGTCTTGTCGAGAACGCGGCCGTCGATGCCGTTGCCGCCACTGGCGGTGACAACGAGTAGGTGTCGTTCCCTTCCTGCTCTGGAGGCCCCGGGTTGTGCAGCGACCCGGGGCTTTCGCTTTGCCCCGGCCGTGTGCTCGACACAGCAGAGCCCCGTCCGCACTGGAGCGCGAACGGGGCTGCTGAAGCGGACACGGAGGCCCGCTGAGCCTTACAGGCTGAAGACCGAGTCGGTGATGGTGAGACCGAGCTCGACACCGTCGATCGCGAAGAGCAGGAACAGCGCAAGCGCCCCACCGATGAGAGCGACGTTCTTATTGAACTGGATCTGGTCGTTCTGCTTGGCCTGAGCGTCCTCTTCCTTCCAGAAGGCGTGCATGAAGATCGAGATCGGAATGAGGGTGAGGGCGACGAGGAGAGCGCCGATGTCACCGACGACGCCGAAGGCCACGAGCAGGGCACCGACACCCATCGTGATTCCAGTGAGGATCACACCAAAGCGGCCGCCCGGGGCTCCCTTGAACTTCGCGTACTGCGCCATGCCTTCAGACTGCGTGATGTGGCCGATCGCGGAGAAGAGGAAGAGGAGCGCGAAGAGAATGCGCGCGACCAAGAAGATGATGTCCATGGGAATCCTTACGAGTTAGGTGAAACGACAACAACACAACATAGAGTCATGTAGGTGACGTGTCAACAACTAGCCGGGCGACATCATTCCCGCAATCGGGGCCGCGTGCTCACTTCAGTCCCAACCTCGAGGCGATGAAGCCAGAGCACAGGCGCCAGCCCATGAGGAACACCGCAAGGATGAGGGCTGCCGTGATGATGAAGCTCACCTGCACGCCTTGGCCGGTCACCGCGCGCAATGCCATGCCGATCGCGAGAGTGCTCGCCCACACCACGAGACCCGTCGGCTTCCAGGCACACGGCTTCTTCCAGCCGCGAATGACCAGCCAGCCGATGAGCGCACCGACCACAAAGGGCCACACGGTGGAAGCAAGGCCAAGGCCGGACTCCCCGAGCACTCCCTCGTCGTGACGCGCACGGCCGATCGCCGCGAAGACGACAATCGCACCGACATCAATCGCCGCTGCCCCAACCGCTGCCTGACGAATGTTCATGCTGCGCCTCCTTGTCGATCACCAGCGTAGAACTGCACGTCGCCAATGCTCGTCTGGCGTGCGGACAACCGACGAAGGGACGCGCCGCACCGAGTTGTCATCTCCGCCGGGCGCGTTCTGCGAACTCGTCCAGCGCCTCAAGCACCTCGGGCGCCACCCATACTCGGTTGCGTCGGTGCCCTGAGGTGGACGTCAGAATCCCTGCGTCTTCAAGCGCCGCAATCGCGTCGTACGCCGTGCGCGATGTCACCCCCAGCTCGGTCATGACGAGCTCATAGTTCACGGCAGGACGCGCAGGCAGCAGCTCAAGGAGACGCCACACGGCGGCACCCCTGCGTGCATGCAACCGCCCCCGCCATTCGCTCTCCAGCAGTTGCACGCGATCGCTGAGATCCTCGGTCAATGCGGAGGCGAAGATGGCCGCCCGCGCCACCTGCTCAACGATCGGGATGACGTCACCACGTCGATAGTCCATGAGTGCAGCGATGTACGCATCTGTCTCATGGAGCAAGCCAGCAGAGATCGGAATCGTCGACCCCCTCGTCAACCCTGCGTCGCGAAGCATCATGTGAATCAACGTGCGACCGGTGCGACCGTTGCCGTCGGTGAACGGGTGGATCGTCTCGAACTGAGCATGCGCGATTGCCACGTGGGCAATGATCGGCATGTCCACGCGGGAGATGAACGTGTCCAAGTCCGCCATGGCGTCCGGAATGCGCGCGTGATGGGGTGGCACAAAGTCGGCGCGGTGAGGTCCCGTGCCTTCGCCGCCGATCCAGACCTGTTCTTTCCGGATCCCCGACGCGTGAACCGGATCCGGCTTGATGAGGACATCGTGGATGTCGACGAGAGCGCCGGTGTCGACGGCACGAGACCAGCCAAGAGCCGTCTGCATCGCGCGCACATGTGCGACCACGCTCAGCGCGTTGTCGCCGGTCGCCTCCCCCAACTCAGCAATCGCGAGCGATCGCGCCGACGCTGTGAGGCGTTCAATCTGCGAAGACGACGTCGACTCGGTGCGCATCAGCACCGCTGGCAGTGCGTGGAATCCAGATGCGCTGAGCGTCGCGTCAACCCGAGCGAGGGCCGTGGCGGCCTCTTCGACTTCGCCAGCAACCGCGCTGGGGAGCCCGAGCGACTCCTCAGCGATCCGTGGCACGACCGCCGCCTCGTAGGGACCGGTATGCCGCTGGCGGGAGCGTCGTGAGGTTCCATCACCACTCGGGCTCCACGAATGGGACTCGTACGAGACAGCCGGCCACATGACGCCTCCTCGCACACAATCGCTCCTTATAAGAGGATAAGGCGTTTACCCACAATAAGGAACCCGCTAATGCGAGGTCTCGCCGCTCGCTGAGAGTTTTTCAAGTGCTTTCTGCAAGCGTCGGGCACGGGTCTCGGGCGTTGCCGCAACCATGAGCGGATGGAGAATCGAGTACCGCTGTGCCCGTGTGAGCGCCTCGAAGCGCTCCGCTGACTCGGGCGATGCGGCGAGCGCCGCCGCAAGGTCGTCCGGCACCACAGCGTCGGCCGAACCCTGATATGCCCGCTCCCACCGGCCGTCGGCTTTCGCGGCCGCCACCTCGGCATGGCCACGCGGCCGCATGCGCCGCTCCGCCTCGAGCCGCGCAATGTGGTCGACATTGCGTGCGGACCATATTGACCGAGAACGCCGGGGCGTGAAGCGCTGAATGAAGGTCGTCGCATCCCGCGCGCGCTTCTGTCCATCGATCCAGCCGGAGCACAGCGCCTCGTCGAGCGCCTCGGCGTAGGTCAAGGAGGTGGGCGTCGTGGTGCCCTTCTTCGCAAGGACGAGCCAGACCCCATCCGAGCTCGACTCTTCCGCATCAAGCCATCGCCGCCATGCCGCGGCATCCGCCACACAAAATTCCTCGCGCTCCGTCACGCGCTCAGGCTACGGGGTGACACTGACGCGCGCAGCCGCACACACGGGGTCAGCCAGCCTGATATGGGCTGACGACGACGTCGACGCGCTGGAACTCCTTGAGGTCCGAGTAGCCCGTGGTCGCCATCGAACGACGCAGCGCACCCATGAGGTTCGTCGAACCGTCCGCCTGCGTGCCGGGGCCGAAGAGGATCTCCGCGAGAGGGCCAACCGTGCCCACCCGCACGCGCTCGCCGCGCGGGAGCTCGGGGTGGTGAGCTTCGGGACCCCAGTGGTAGCCCTGACCCGGCGCCTCCTGAGCACGGGCGAGAGCGGCGCCCACCATCATCGCGTCGGCGCCGCAAGCGATCGCCTTCACCATGTCTCCCGAGCGGCCCAGACCGCCGTCTGCGATGACGTGGACGTAGCGCCCGCCCGACTCGTCGAGGTAGTCGCGTCGCGCCGCCGCCACATCCGCCACAGCCGTCGCCATCGGCGCGTGGATGCCGAGCGTCGTCCGGGTGGTCTGTGCGGCGCCACCGCCAAAGCCCACGAGCACACCTGCCGCGCCCGTCCGCATGAGGTGAAGCGCGGCCTGGTACGTTGACGCGCCGCCGACGATGACCGGAACGTCGAGGTCGTAGATGAACTTCTTGAGGTTGAGAGGTTCCGCGTCTGCGGAGGCGACGTGCTCGGCGGACACCGTGGTGCCACGGATGACAAAGAGATCGACGCCGGCCCTGAGGACCGTCTCGTACAACTCTTGGGTGCGGTGCGGGCTCAACGCTCCGGCGACCGTCACCCCGGCCTCACGAATCTCGCCAAGGCGCGCTGCGATCAGCTCGGCCTTGATCGGCTCGCGGTAGATCTCCTGCATGCGGGCCGTCGTCGCCTCCGTGGGAAGCGATGCGATCTCCGCAAGCAGCGACGTCGGGTCCTCATAGCGAGTCCACAGACCCTCGAGGTCGAGCACCCCCAGGCCGCCGAGCGTGCCCAGCTCAATCGCCGTCTGCGGGCTCATCACCGAGTCCATCGGCGCCGCGATCACCGGAATGTCAAAGCGGAAGGCGTCAATCTGCCACGCGAGGGAGACGTTCTGGGGGTCGCGAGTACGCCGCGACGGCACCACCGCAACATCATCAAAGGAAAAAGCGCGGCGGCCACGCTTGCCGCGACCGATCTCGATCTCATTCGTCACGTGCTCCAGCCTATCGCTCGGCGCGTAGTCCGCCCCCTCGTCAGTGCCTCATGACAGGCTGACACCATGAGTTGGCTACAAGGACCGATGGTGGGATTCGACACGGAGACCACGGGGGTGAACCCCCGGGCTGATCGAATCGTCACGGCGGCCATCATCGTGCGTGAGGGCGGGAAGACAACCCAGCGCACCTGGCTCATCGACCCAGGCGTCGAGATCCCCGAGCGGGCCACGGCCGTTCACGGCATCACCACAGAGCAAGCACGGGCCGAGGGCGCCGTCCCCGGCGTCGCACTCGAGGAGATCGCGACGACTCTGGCCGACGCTCTGGCACACGGCATCCCGGTGGTGGGCTTCAACGTCCAGTACGACATCACGATCTTGGAGAGCGAGCTTGAGCGGCACGGGCTGCGGACTCTCCGCGAGCGTCTCGGTGGCGCAATCAGGCCCATCGTGGACCCCCTCGTCTTGGACCGTCATCTCGATCGGTACCGCAAGGGACCGCGCAAGCTCATCGACATGTGCAACACGTACGCCGTGCCGGTGGTCGCCGATGATCTTCACGCGGCCGATGCCGACGTGCTCGCCACGCTCGACCTCGTCGCAGCGATTGCTGCCGCGTATCCCGCGATCGGCGATGTCACCCTCGACTCCCTTCACGACCAGCAGGCTGAGGCACACCGCATGTGGGCAGCGCACTTCTCCGCATGGCTCAAGTCCAAGGGCACTGTCAATGACTTGCCGAGCCAGCAGTGGCCGGTTGCGAGCGCACCGGCGCCCGCGGACTCGGCCGCATCGTCCTAAACGAATGTCGCGAGCAAACCGCGCGGTCGCGACGCGCTAGTTGCGCGTCGCGTAGTTAGGCGCTTCAACCGTGATCTGAACGTCGTGCGGGTGGGACTCCTTGAGCCCTGCCGGCGTGATGCGCACAAAGCGACCCTTCGACTGCAGCTCGGGAATCGTCCGCGCGCCCACATAGAACATCGACTGACCAAGGCCACCGACCAGCTGGCGCACCACTGAGGACAACGGACCCTTGTACGGGACGCGTCCCTCGATGCCTTCCGGAATGATGTCATCGTCGCTCGGCGCATCGGCCTGGAAATAGCGGTCCTTCGAGTAGGACACGCGCCCGCGCGAAGCCATCGCGCCCATCGAGCCCATGCCGCGGTAGGACTTGAACTGCTTGCCGTTGACCAAGACGAGGTCACCGGGGGTCTCTGCGCAGCCGGCGAACAGCGAACCGAGCATGACGGACGACGCTCCCGCAACGAGTGCCTTGGCGATGTCACCTGAGTACTGGAGGCCACCGTCGGCGATGATCGGCACCCCGGCGGCGCGTGCGGCGAGGGACGCCTCGTACACAGCCGTGACCTGCGGGACACCCACGCCGGCGACGACACGAGTCGTGCAGATCGATCCCGGGCCGACTCCCACCTTGACGGCGTCAGCACCTGCCTCGACAAGGGCGGCAGCGCCAGCACGAGTTGCGACGTTGCCGCCGATCACCTGGACGTGACGGGTCGCAGGGTCGGACTTGATGCGCTTGATCATCGAGATCATCGCCTGGGCGTGTCCGTGAGCGGTGTCGACCACGAGCGCGTCCACGTCCGCCTCGACAAGAGCAGTCGCCCGCTCCCAGGCATCGCCGTAGAAGCCGACCGCGGCCGCAACACGCAGGCGCCCTTCGTCGTCCTTCGTGGCACGGGGATACTTCTCGGTCTTCACGAAGTCCTTGACCGTGATGAGGCCAGTGAGCTTGCCCTGCTTGTCGACGAGCGGCAGCTTCTCAACACGATGCTTCGCGAGCAGTTCAGCGGCTTCGGCGTTCGACACGCCTTCGGGAGCAGTGATGAGCGGCATCGGCGTCATCTGCTCACGAACGAGCTTGGTCGCGTACTCGCTCGGCGGCACAAAGCGCATGTCACGGTTGGTGATGATGCCCACGAGCGTGCCCGCCTCATCGACCACAGGAAGGCCGGAAACGCGATAGCGAGCGCACAGTGCGTCGAGTTCCTGAAGCGTCGCATCCGGACCCACCGTGACAGGGTCGGTGATCATGCCGGACTCGGACCGCTTGACCGTCACCACCTGCTGCGCCTGGTCTTCGATCGACAGGTTGCGGTGCAGCACGCCGATGCCACCGAGTCGAGCGAGCGCGATTGCCATGCGTGCCTCGGTGACGGTGTCCATCGCGGCACTGAGGAGCGGGATGTCGATCTCGATCTCTCGCGTCAGACGCGTGCGCGTCGACACCTCAGAGGGGATGACGTCGCTCTCACCCGGCAAGAGCAACACGTCGTCGTAGGTCAGTCCTGTGAACCCGAAGGGGTCGTGCTCGCTGGCGGCCATTGTCCAATTCTAGGCCGGGGGTGAATCCCCAGACGCACGCAGGAGGTTTCAGACATATCGGATAGCGCATTTGTGCTGCCCCCCAGCGCGGTGCCCCCACAAATAGGGGGTTCCCAACCCGGAATTTCAAGGGTAGAAACGTATTTAGCGAGCGTGTTTTCGGGTGACGCGACCGTCCCACCCACCCGACTGCGCGCAAGCTGATCCCGCTAGTGAGGGCTACGGGGGGAAGACCCGGCCACATCGGCCGGTTCGGACGCCGAACACGCGAGGAGATTCATGGACACCGTTGCCCAGCTGCCCGCTCCTACCCAGGCGCAGTGGGAGTGGCAATACGAGGGGGCGTGCCGCGAGGCCGACCCCAACCTGTTTTTTCACCCGGAAGGTGAGCGCGGAGCTGCGCGTCGCCGCCGTGCGGAGGCCGCGAAGCAATATTGCGCGCGTTGCCCCGTGCTTGAGCTTTGCCGGGAACGGTCTCTCGCCGCACGCGAACCCTTCGGCGTGTGGGGAGGTCTCAGCGAGGACGAGCGGCACGCAATCCTCGCTGGGCGCCTGAAGCAGGCTAGTTGACCACCTGCTAGGGCTACCACCGCAGCCCCCGTCGACAACCCCCTGCAACCGACGGACGTGGCGCGGAGTACACGAAGGCCCCAGAGACTGCGTAGTCTCTGGGGCCTTCTGTCGCTTCAGCGAAGACTGAGCGGCGTCGTCTTATTCGACGACCGCAAGCAGGTCACGCACCGACAGGATGAGGTACTCCTCGCCCGCGTACTTGACCTCGGTGCCGCCGTACTTGCTGTACATGACACGGTCGCCCACCTTGACGTCGAGCGGGACGCGGTTGCCATTGTCGTCAACACGACCAGGGCCTACCGCGACAATCTCGCCCTCCTGGGGCTTTTCCTTGGCGGTGTCAGGGATCACGAGGCCGGAGGCCGTGGTCTGCTCGGCAGCCGCCGGCTTCACCACAACCTTGTCCTCGAGAGGCTTGATAGAGACCGACACTGCGGACCTCACCTTCCTTGAACGTTACGTTTTGTGAGCGGCTCAGGCCCGCCGTCGCGGGGGTCGGGCTGCGTCCGCACTCCTCATGGAGCATTAGCAATTTAGCACTCGCAGCCAATGAGTGCTAACTGCAGACGACCAAGATTCGCGCACTGAGAAACGCGGGACGTGCCAGGATCGAGCCATGGACGCCGACACCGCTCGCCTCGCCACGAGCCCCACGGCGTTGGCGCTCCTCGATGCGCTCCCCCCATATGCCGCATCCGAGTCGCTGTCACGCGCTGAGCACCTTCGTGCACAGGGCGTCGCTCCTGAACTCGTGTCGATCGTGTTGACGCAGGCTCGCCTGCGCGCGGCAGCGGAGCCGAAGTTCGGCGACTTCGCACGCGGCATGCTCTTCACGCAGGAGGGACTCGAGCAGGCAACCCGCCTCACCGTCGCGGCGCTTCATGCCCAGCGTTATCGGGACGCAGGCATCGCGCGAATCGCCGATCTCACGTGTGGCATTGGGGCCGACGCGATGGCGGCGGCCACGCTCGGGATCGGCGTGATCGCCTTTGAGCTCGACGAAGCGACAGCTCACATCGCCGATTTCAATCTCCGCCATTGGGACCACGCGCGGGTGGTGCACGCCGATGCGATGGCAACGCTTGCTGCCGGCGACGTCGATGTCGACGCGATCTTCGCGGATCCCGCCCGGCGAGACGCGCGGGGGCGACGCCACCACATCGCCGATTACTCGCCTCCACTCGATGACGTCTTTGCCTTGCGTTCTCGCTGGCCAGAGGTGGGCCTCAAGGTTGGCCCGGCGCTGCCCCATGAGGCGGTGCCTGCGGGCGTCGAAGCGCAATGGGTGAGTGTTGACGGCGATGTCGTCGAGCTCGGGCTGTGGTCGGGCCGCCTCGCCCGGCGCGCGGGGCACAGCGCGCTCGTCATCGCACGCGGGAGAGCCTATGTGTTTGACGCGGACCCTGTCCCCGGCGACGTGGGCACCCTGGGCGACTACCTCTACGAACCGGACGGCGCCGTCATCCGTGCCGGCCTCGTCGGCCCTCTTGCCGATGAGCTTGGCGCCCGGCTCATCTCACCGTCGATCGCCTATCTCACGGCCGACGCCGACCTCGCCTCTCCCTTCGTCCGCGGTTTCCGTGTGCTCGCGAACCTCCCGCTCAAGACGAAGGTCATCGCCGGCGCCCTGCGTGAGCGCGGCATCGGGGTCGTTGACATCAAGAAGCGCGGGGTGGACATCACTCCCGAGGCGCTTCGCCCCCAACTGAAGCTGCGGGGGGAGGAGTCGGCCACGGTCATCCTCACTCGTATCGGAGATCAGCGCCGGGCGCTCCTCGCGCAGCCGCTCGCCGCCTCTGCTCAAGCGCCGCGCAGCAACTGAATCGCGAGCACCACCATGACAACGGCGATGCCGCCATCGAGCCAGCGCCATGCCGACGGTCGCGACAGCCACCGGCTGAGCAGACGGGCTCCGTAACCCAAACCGGTGAACCACACGACGCTTCCCACCATGGCCCCGGCAGCGAACAGCCACCGCTCATCCCCATGCGTTGCCGCGATCGAACCCAGCAAGAACACCGTGTCGAGATAGACGTGCGGGTTGAGCCACGTCAGTGCGAGCGCCGTGACGGCAACACCCCACGCGGCCGTGCGGGCACGCGGCGCACTGTCCGACGCCACATCGAGAGACTCGCTCTGAGGCTTCCATGCCCGGCGCGCCGCGAGAGCTCCATAGCCCAAGAGGAAGGCGGCTCCGCCGACCCGTGCTGCCGTGACGAGCCACGGCTTCGACTCGACAAGCGCGCCGAGCCCTGCGACACCCGCCGCAATGAGGATCGCGTCCGAGACGGCACAGATGACGACGACGAGCGCCACATGAGAACGCGCAAGCCCTTGGCGGAGGACAAAGACGTTCTGGGCGCCGATGGCGATGATGAGGGACAGCCCGAGACCCAGGCCCGCGAGAAGGCTCACGCGCTCAGCGTATCGATCGCGCGCACATCAATCGCACACGTGGCCGCACCTATCCGACGCTGTCAGCACAGGCAGGCGGCATGCCGGGCATCGCCCACGTGCCGGCGGGAGCCACCGCACCGGCGAGCACATCCGCAAGGCCCCGCAGCGCGTCGGCGGAGCGTCCATAAAGCCCCACGTACGTGGTGGCCGATGACGCGGGAAGCCCCCATGGCGCATCCATGGCGACCACGACGTCGGCCGTGCCGGAGGCACCGCCCGAGCCGAGCAAGAGCACTGACGTTCCCCCACCCTCGCTGATGCCGTGTTCGGCGAGCGCCTGGGCGAGAATCGCCCGCTCTGCTGGCCACCCGCCACGCAGCGTCACCGAATCGCCCACGAGAGTGCCGCCACATGCGGGTGACGACACGGTGGCCCATGTCGCCGCCGCTTGGCGCGCGTAACTCGCGTCCACGGGCGCGAGGTCCGCTTGCGCGGACAGGCGTGCCTGCCACTCCATCATGAGCGAGACGCGCCCGACCGCTTCATCAAGGCGCGAGCGGGGCAGGCTCCCGTCCATGACGGCAGTGATGATCGCTTGGCGTGCGCTCGCGGGATCACGCGGCATGAGAAGGAGGTCCGCCCCAGCGGCGAGAGCCGCAACCTCTGCCGCGCCGGGCCCGTAGAAGTCGGCGACACCCGCCATGTTCATCGCATCGGTCACCACGACGCCGGTGAAGGCGAGCTCGTTGCGCAAGTAGTCGTAGGCCGCAGGGGTCGTGGTCGCAGGCGCCGATCCCCACTCGCTCACCGCGATGTGACCTGTCATCACCATGGGAATGCCCTGCTCGATCGCGGTGGCGAAGGGGACGAAGTCGCGTGCCGCGAGCGCATCAAGTGAGGCGCTCTGCACCGGCAGACCGACATGGGAGTCGGTCGTCACGGAACCGTGGCCTGGAAAATGCTTGGCAGATGGGATGACACCCGCGCTCAAGAAGCCCTGCGTCGCCGCGACCACGGCCGCGCTCACTCGGGCGGGATCGGTGCCAGCGGAACGCACGCCGATCGTCGTGTCGCCGGCCCCGTGAGTGACATCCGCGATCGGGGCCCAGTCGACCGTGAAACCGAGCTGAGCCATGTCTCGTGCTTGCGCGGCGTACGCCGCGGTCACCGAGGCCTCATCCGTGGCTGAACCCGCAGCCATGAAGGCGGGCAGATCGGGCCCGAGTCCCCGCAGGCGTGCCACCGGGCCGCCTTCTTGATCGGTTGAGATGACGGCGGGCCACCACCGGTCATCTTGGGCGGCTGCGGCAGCGACGGCTGAGGTGGTCGCGATCACCTGCTCGCGGCTTGCGATCGCGTCGCCCATGAGGATGACGCCGGCGAGGTGTTCTCGCGCGACGAGGTCGGCGGCACCTGCCGCGTCGGGGGAGTTCCACGACGCGACGATCACCATGCCCGCCGCCTGCTCGAGCGGCAGCGATGCTGCGCGCACCCGCGCATGTGCCGCGTCCACCACCGACGGACCCCAGGCGAGCCGCGCGATCTCAGCGTGCTGCGTCTCAAAGGCGGGTCCGAGGATCGTCACCTCGACGGGCGCGGGGGGCGCCTCTTCCTCTGTGGCTCCCGAACATGCCGTCACCACCAGGGCCGCGATGGCAAGCGGGACGATGCGGGGAGCCGAGGACCGCTTCACGCGGTGATCCGCTCCAAAGGCATTGACGAGTCGACGCCGATGCCGAGCCCGCTTGGCTCGACTCCGCGCGCGACGACGGCGCTGCCGAGCGCGGCAATCATCGCGCCGTTGTCTGTGCAGTATTTGAGCGGCGGGATCCGCACGGTGATCCCGCGTTCGGCGCCGCGCGCATGTGCGAGGTCGCGCAGCTGACTGTTCGCCGAGAAGCCGCCACCGATCACCACAGTGCTGACCCCATGACGCTCACATGCGTCGAGCGTCTTTGTCACGAGCACATCCGCCACCGCCGCCGCGAACGATGCCGCCACGTCGGCAACCGGCACTGCGCGGCCCGAGTCCTCACACGCCTCAACCCACCGCGCCACCGCGGTCTTCAGCCCAGAGAAGGAGAAGTCATAGGCGTGGCGCTCGCGATCCTTCGGCGCCGTCAGCGCTCGCGGGAAGGCGATCGCCTCGGGGTTTCCTTCGCGAGCCAAGCGGTCAACGTGCGGGCCGCCGGGGTATGACAGCCCCAAGAGCCTGCCGACCTTGTCAAAGGCCTCGCCTGCGGCGTCGTCAAGGGTGTGGCCGAGTTCGGTGACGGAGGTCGCGATGTCATCGACAAGGAGGAGCGACGTGTGCCCGCCGGAGACGACGAGCGCCATGGTGCGCTCGGGGAAGGCGCCGTTGACAAGCTGGTCGACGGCCGCGTGACCGATCACGTGGTTGACGCCGTAGAGCGGCCGGTCGAGCGCGAGTGACAGGGCCTTCGCGGCCGCCACTCCCACCGTGAGGGAGCCGACGAGACCGGGCCCCGAGGCGACGGCGATCGCGTCAACATCATCGAGTGACGCCCCTGCCCGCGACAGCGCCTCTTGGACAGTAGGGACGAAGGCTTCGAGGTGAGCGCGGGAGGCAACCTCGGGGACGATGCCGCCGAAGCGCGCGTGCTCATCCATCGAGGATGCGACCACATCGGCAATGAGATCGTGTCCGCGAACGAGCGCGACACCCGTCTCGTCGCATGTCGACTCGATGCCCAACACCAATTCCATGCACGCCACTCTAGAACGTTGGTCCGTGCACTGAAGGTCGCCCTCGATCCTCACGCGCACGCGCGTGCCTGCGGGAATAAAGCACGCGATTTTGTTGTGATGTCAACATGACCATCTCCACCGACGTCCTACGCCTTGACGCGGACACTCAGCGGATGCTGTTCGTTGATGCCCGCTCCCCGCTCGCCTTCTCCGACTCCCCCGTCGAGGTCGACGCGATCCGCGCCGCCTACGATCTGGTCAAGTGGGGCCCGACCGCGAGCAACTCGATGCCGCTGCGGATCGCGATTGCGGAATCTGACGACGCACGCGGAGTGGTGCTCGGTGCGGCGTCAGCGGGCAATCGTGTCAAGGTGGAGACCGCGCCGATGGTCATCGTGGTCGCGGCGGACGCCAACTACCACCGTCTGTCCCACATCACCTCGCCCTCCGTTGTCGGGCTTGAGGAGAAGCTTGAGGCCGCACCGGAGCGTCGTGTCGCCACCGCCGCCTCGAACACGTGGATTCAGCTTGGCTACCTCATCGTGGGCCTGCGCGCCGCTGGTCTTGCCGTCCGTCCCATGAGCGGCTTCGACATGGCCGCCATCACGGACCGCCTCTTCGCAGGCTCCGGGTGGAGCGCCCAGGCAGTTCTCGCCGTCGGCTATCCCGCCGCTGAGGGCGAGGACGGCACGCCCCCGCGCGCTGGTCGTCCTGCGTGGGACGACGCCGCCACCGTTCTCTAGGACTCCGACGCTGGCGCTGGGGGCGGCTACGGAGCGAACGGGCGAATGAGCTTGCGCATGACAAGCGCGTCGATGTCGCCCGGTTGGTAATACCGCCGCCGCACGCGCACCAGCTCAAAGCCGTACTCCTCATACATGGCCAGCGCGGCCTCATTGTCGACGGCCACCTCGAGCCATGCATCTGCGGCGCCAAGATGTTGCGCTTGCTCAAGGAACTCGTCGAACAGCAACCGCCCAAGACCGGCTCTCCGATGCGTCGGCAACACGGCGATGTTGAGCAAGTGGAAGGCATCGCCCTCGAAACCGTAGATCGCATAGGCGACAAGCGCGCCGTCGATCTCGACCCCGCGGTAGCGGTTGCTCCCCCAGCGGTAGTCCTCGCGGATCAGCGCAGCGGACCACGCTCCTGCGCCGAACATGTCCTGTTCGGCCTGGGCGAGCCAGTCGAGGTCCGCCTCGGTGAGATCTCGGAGTCGCGGCTCGGTCATGCGTGGTGGACGTCGGGGCGGCGCAGGTACAGCGGATCAGTCGGCAGCTCCTCCCCTGCCGCACGGCACCGCACTGCCTCACGCGCGAGCCACAACGGATCAGGGTCTGCCTCGATGGCGCCTGGAAATGTGTCGGCGTAGAGGACGCCGCCTCGACCGACAACGCGCTCGCCGGGGTCCACGATCACGTCTGCAGGCGCCGCGACATCGGGCCCTGCGATGCGCACTCCAGCGCGGTAACGCGCCCAATACACCTCGCGTCTCCTCGCGTCGGCAAGGACAAGCACATCGCGATGCATCGCACCCACGGCATCGAGAGAGCACACGCCATCCAATGGCACCTGCCATGCAAGAGCAAGCATCCGTGCCGTCACGAGTCCCACTCGCAGGCCCGTGAACGGCGCGGGCCCGGTGCCGACGACAATACGTGTCATGTCCGCTCGGCCCACTCCTGCCTCGGCCATCACCTCGCGCACAAGGCCACCGAGCAGCTCGGCGTGTCCACGAGGTGCGAACTCAGAACGGGCCGCAAGAGCCGTCGCTGCCGTCGCGTCTGTCACCGTCACCGAGATGGCAGATGACGTGTCGATCGCGACAATCATGCGCTGTCCTCCTCATCGGCCGGGGGCCAGAACCGGTCATCCCACTGCGCGCCGTGCGTGGTGAGAGTGACGATGCGCTCACCGGCTGCCGGGTCCTCCCCGTCGATGATCGCACCCCGCGGGCGTTCGATCTCGATGAGAACGTGGCCCTCTGCAAGCGCCTCGGCCTTGCCCTCACCCCACTCGACGACTGTCACCGCCTCCTCGGTCGATGCGTCGAGGTCGAGGTGATCGAGTTCGGCGAGGGAGTTGAGCCGGTAGGCGTCAACGTGAACGAGCCACGGGCCCTCCGCGAGCGGCGGGTGCGTGCGCGCAATGATGAACGTGGGGCTTGCCACCTGGCCGCGCACCTTCAGTCCGATGCCGATGCCCTGGACAAGTGTCGTCTTCCCCGCCCCGAGCCCACCGGAGAGGATGACAAGGTCTCCGGACCGGAGCACTGTCGCCAATCGCTCACCCAGAGCGCGCATCTCGTCACCGCTTGACGCGGTGTAGGTCGCCACGTGCGTCACGCGATGCCCTTGATCCGGCCGATGCCAAAGCGGCACACGACCTCGTAGTCGATGGTGCCTGCGGCGTCGGCCCACTCGGTGGCGCTGGGACCGTCGGGGCCGACGAGCACCACTTCATCGCCCACCGCGACCGGGGCGCCCTGCCCCACGTCCACCACAAACTGATCCATGCACACGCGCCCTGACACTGTGTAGCGCTGCCCACGGATGGTCACGGGGCCAGCATTGCTCGCACTGCGGAACACGCCGTCGGCGTAGCCGGCGCTGACGAGCGCAAGAGTGGTCGCCTGCTCCGTCACGTAGGTGTGTCCATAGCTGACGCCCTGGCCGGCGTCGACACTCTTGACGGCGACCACACGCGAGGTGACGCGCATCGCGGGGCGCAGACCCCAGTTCGCGCCGTCGGGGTCAGCGACGGGCGGCAAGCCGTACACGGCGATGCCCGGTCGCACCACGTCAAAGTGGAGGTCGGGCCGGGTGAGGGTGCAGGCCGAGTTGGCAAGGTGGCGCACGGTGGTGGGCAGTTCCGCGGCCGACGCCATGTCAAGTGCCGCGCGGAAGGTCGCCGCTTGCGCGTCGATCGTCGGGTGACCGGGCTGATCCGCCCAGGCGAGGTGGGACCACATGCCGACGGCATCGACGACGCCATCACGCTGCGCCGCAGCCACCGCGTCCACGAGGGCGGGCAGCTGTGCCATCGCGCAGCCTTCGCGACCGAGGCCTGTGTCGACGCCTATGTGAATGCGTGCGGTGCGGCCGGTGTCTCGGGCTGCCTCGATGACAACTGCGAGCACCTCGATCGAGGAGACGGAGACGTCGACATCCGCCGCGACAAGGTCATGGGCAGGCATGTCGTCGGGGCCATACAGCCATGTGAAGATTGCGCCGGAATCGCCCGCCGCACGCAGATCGAGCGCTTCCTGAGGCTGCGCGACGCCAAGCCACCCGGCGCCGCCGGTCCGTGCCGCGGCCGCGGACGCGACAAGGCCGTGCCCGTACGCGTCGGCTTTCACCACGGCCATCACATCCGCCGTCGTGCGCGCCGCAAGGGCCGCGACGTTCGTCGTGATGGCCGTGTAGTCGATGGTCACGTTGAGACGGCTCATAGCGCCTCCGCGATGACCACGGCGGACGCAATGCCAGCGTCGTGCGACAAGGACACGTGAAGCGTCGTGATGCCGAGCTCCGCCGCGCGAGCCGCGACGGAGCCGCGCACCTCGAAATGCGGGCGCCCGTCGGCGTCCTTCACCACTTCAGCGTCGTGCCAGACGAGTCCTGACGGCGCACCGAGAGCTTTGGCGAGCGCCTCTTTGGCCGCCCACCGTGCGGCAAGAGAACTCCGGCCGAGCTCGCGTTCCGCCGGGGTGAACACCCGCTCGAGGAACGTGGCAGAACGCTCCACCGCGCGGTCGAAGCGTTCAAGCTCGACCACGTCGATGCCCACGCCCACCACGGCCACCCTTACTCCACGGTGACGGACTTGGCGAGGTTGCGCGGCTGATCCACGTCGTAACCCTTAGCGGCTGCAAGCTCGTGAGCGAAGATCTGCAAAGGCACCACCGTCACGAGCGGCATGAGCAGTGTGGGCGTCTCGGGAACGGTGATGAGATGGTCGGCGAACTGACCGGCCTCGTCGTCCCCTTCTTCTGCGATCACCACAGTGAGGGCACCGCGAGCGCGGACCTCCTGAATGTTCGAGATCACCTTGGAGTGGAGCACCTCGCGCCCGCGCGGGCTCGGCAGCACGATGAACACCGGCTGGCCCTCCTCGATGAGCGCGATGGGACCGTGCTTGAGCTCGCCTGCCGCGAATCCCTCAGCGTGGATGTATGCAAGCTCCTTCAGCTTGAGAGCACCCTCGAGCGCCACCGGGTAGCCGATGTGGCGGCCAAGGAACAGGACTGTCTTCTCGCCTGCCATCGTGCGCCCGAGGTCGCGAATGGGCTCCGCCTCGTCGAGCACACGCTGGATCTTCGCCGGCATCTCGTCGAGCTGCGCAAGCAGCGCCTTGATCTCGTCCGGGAACTTGTTGCCACGCAACTGGGCGAGGTAGATGCCCAGCACGTAGGACGCGGTGATCTGCGCGAGGAACGCCTTCGTCGACGCGACCGCAATCTCTGGTCCGGCGCGCGTGTAGAGCACCGCGTCGGCTTCGCGAGCGATGGTCGAACCCTGGACGTTCACGATCGCGACCACAGGGGAACCCTGCTGCTGTGCGTGGCGCACCGCCATGATCGTGTCCATCGTCTCGCCCGACTGGCTCACTGCGACCACAAGGGTCTTCACCGACAGGACGGGGTCGCGGTACCGGAACTCGTGAGCGAGCTCGACCTCGACCGGAACACGCGTCCAGTGCTCGATCGCGTACTTGGCGACCATGCCGGCGTACGCCGCGGTGCCACAGGCGATGATGATGATCTTGTCGATCGCCGCGAGCACCGACTCGGCCACGATTCCCTCGTCGAGCGTGAGGTGACCCTGCTCATCGAGACGTCCACGCAGCGTGTCCGCGACAGCAGCGGGCTGGTCGTGGATCTCCTTGTCCATGAACGTCGCGAAGCCGCCCTTCTGCGCAGCGGACGCATCCCACGTCACCTCGTACGGCGCGCGTTCGATCTCATCACCCGCAAGGTTCGTCACGCGCACGCCTTCGGGCGTGATCTCGACAACCTCGTCCTGGTCAAGCTCAAGCGCCGTGCGGGTGTGCTCGATGAACGCGACAACGTCCGAACCCAAGAAGTTCTCACCCTCACCAAGGCCGACGACGAGCGGCGAGTTGCGGCGGGTGCCGACCACGACATGAGGCTCGTGGGCGTCGACCGCAAGCAGAGTGAAGGCGCCCTCAAGCCTGCGAGCGACGGTGCGCATCGCGTCGGCAAGGGACAGGCCGTCCTCGACGTAACGAGCCAAGAGGTGACCCGCCACCTCAGTGTCGGTCTCCGAGTAGAAGATGACGCCCTGCGCCACGAGTTCCTTGCGCAGCGAGGCGAAGTTCTCGATGATGCCGTTGTGGATGATCGCGATGCGGCCACCGGCAGCGATGTGCGGGTGCGCATTTGAGTCGGTCGGGCCGCCGTGGGTCGCCCAACGGGTGTGCCCGATCGCCGCAGTTCCCTGCGGAAGAGGCGACTCCGCGAGCAGCTTGGCGAGGTTGTTCAGCTTGCCGGCCTTCTTGACGACAGAGAGCTTCTCCCGGTCGTCAGTGACGACGGCAATGCCGGCCGAGTCATAGCCTCGGTACTCAAGGCGCTCAAGGCCGCCCATGACCACGCCCTCTGCGCGAGCACTAGAACCACCCGCGCCGACGTATCCCACGATTCCACACATGCAAGGCAGTCTAGTTGTCGCCCTGCCGAGTGTGTGCCCGCACGAGTCACCGGCGAGTGTGCGCGACAATAGCGAGGTGACGAGTACGGACGAACAGGCGGCGACGCCGTTCAGGACGTTCACCCGCGCGGCATGGTCGGCGCTCGCTGACACGACGCCCTTGCCGCTCACGGCCGACGACGTGCGGCGGGTGCGCGGTCTTGGTGACCCTATTGACCTCACCGAGGTCGATCAGATCTACCGTCCGCTCGCGCGGTTGCTCACCTTGTACTCGGAGGCCGTTGGCGGTCTCCATGAAGCGACGAGCGCCTTCTTGCAAGAACGCGCGACCCGCACGCCCTTTGTCGTCGGCATCGCGGGCTCCGTGGCCGTCGGCAAGTCGACCACGGCACGAGTGCTGCGGGAGATGCTTGCGCGCGGCCCCGCCTCCCCGCGAGTTGAACTCGTGACGACAGACGGCTTCCTCTTTCCCAATGCGGTCCTCGAGCAGCGTGGTCTCATGTCACGCAAAGGCTTTCCCGAGTCCTACGACCGCCGTGCGCTGCGCGAGTTCATTGCGGCCGTGAAGTCCGGTGTCGACGAGGTGCGCGCTCCGGTCTACTCGCACGTCACCTATGACATCGTCCCCGATGAGTCGATCATTGTGCGCAAGCCGGACGTCCTCATCGTCGAGGGCCTCAACGTCCTCCAGCCCGCAGGCGTGCGCGGCCTTGACGCGACAGCGCCCGCAGTGTCCGACTACTTCGACATGTCGATCTACGTTGACGCCGACAAGGCCGCGGTCCGGCAGTGGTACATCGACCGCTTCTTGTCCCTGCGCGCCGGGGCGTTCTCACGGCCGGACAGCTACTTCCGCCACTACGCGGAGTTGACTGACGAGCAGGCGACAGCGCGGGCAGGCCAGATCTGGGACACGATCAACGCACCGAACCTTGAGCGCAATATTGCGCCCACGCGATCGCGGGCCACGATCATCTTGCGAAAGGGCGCCGATCACGCGATCGAAGCCGTCCACATGCGCAAGCTATAGCGGCTTGCGGGCCACCACGGTGACGGTGCACGGCATCATGTCGCGCTCCTCGTTCGGGAACACATAGTTGCCGTCCGGACGTTCCACCATGCGTTCCATGAACTTCCACGGCAGCGTGGTGCCCTCATCAAGAGCGACCAGCTGAAGCCGGTGGCGCAGCAGCACCGAGACGATCTCCGAAACGGAATGCGGCCACTCGAAGGTCGTCGTGTGCTCGAGAGTGCCGTCGCCGACGTACGTGGTGTCGTCATCCCACGCGAGCGCGCGCCCATCGCCAAAGTAGCGGTACTTCACGGTGAAGTCGGGCGCCTCGTCGTCGAGGGTGAAGAGGAACGGGTGAGCATCGCGGAAGTAGAACAGCCCACCCGGCTTGAGGAGTGCCGCCACCTGCTCACCCCAGCGGTCGAGGTCGCTCAGCCACGAAATGGTGCCGATGCTCGTGTAGACGACGTCGAAAGCCACGTCTGCACCGAGCTGGGAATCGACAAGCGAACGCGCCTCAAGCACGTCGCCCTCGACAAAGCGCGCATCGATGCCGAGCTCAGCCGCGAGCTCACGTGCAGCGATGAGAGCGGACGGTGAGAAGTCGACGCCAGTCACGCGTGCACCCGCCCTCGCGAGCGACACAGTGTCAGTGCCGATATGGCATTGCAGGTGACACACGTCGAGCCCCGCGAGCGAGCCCGAACCCAGATGAGAGGTCAAGACGGGCAGGTCGTCCGCGACGACCTGGCTCAGATGCTGTGGGTCGTCGCGCAGTGCTGTGAGGTTGTAGGCCTCGAGATGGAGCGGAACGCGGTCCTCCCAGTTCGCGAGATTCGCGTCCCGTGCGTCACTCCACTCGATATCGACGCCATCGACGATGCCGTCAATGCCGTACGGGTTCTCGCTCATGGCTGCTCGACGCCCGTCGTCTCGTCCGCGCCGTCAAGTCGCTCGCGCACATCGGGCAGCTCCGGCGCGGTGAGGCCGAAGAGCGCGAGCACGCGGTCCACCGCAACACCGAGCACCACACCACCCGTGATGCCGACGAGGATCGACAAGAGGAGGTTGTCGCCAAGGAAGCTGCCCGCCACGGTGCCGATGCCGATCCCCCATGCCGCCCAGATAGTGACGGCGATCCCGTCCACGCCCATGAAGCGTCGGCGGGGGAAGCGGAGAGCACCCGCACTGAGGTTCACTGCCACGCGGCCCATCGGGATGAAGCGGGCGGCAATGATGTAAAGAGTGCCGCGGTGCTCAAGAGCGTGCTCAGCCCAGTCAAGCGCGGCGATGACGCGGGGACGGCGGAAGAATCGATGGTTGCGGATATCGACCTTCGTCCCGATCGTGTACGTCAACTGGTCGCCGCACCACGCGCCGAGGGCGGCCGCGACAAAGACGATCGGGAGGATTGGCTTGCCAACCGTCTGCCACGCCGATGCCGCAGCGATCACTGACGATTCGCTCGGCACTACGGGGAAGACGCCGTCGATGAGCGACACCGCCCAGATCGCGGGATAAATCCACCACGACTCGACAAGATCGAGAATGCCGCTCTCGATGTACTCAGAAAGGTGGGTGATCCAGTCCCATACGTCGCTCACCGCGCCAGTCTAGGTCGCGCCGTGCGTGCGGCACGTCAGGGCTAGAGGGCGAGGCGGCTGGCGACGACGGCCGCGAGCGCATCGGCATGACGCTGGGCGTCCTCGTGAGTGCCGGCTTCGACCATGACCCGGACGAGGGGCTCCGTGCCCGACGCCCGCAGCAGCACGCGCCCGCCGTCGCCGAGTTCATCGCGAACCGCGGTGAGGGCGTCGCCGAGTTCGGGGTCCGTGTGGACTCGCGCACGATCGACGCCGCCCACGTTGACGAGCACCTGCGGCAACGTCTCGATGCCTGCCACGAGCCCAGCGAGGGGGCCGCTGGAGGCGGCGAGAGAGCCGAGGAGGAGGGACGTCAGCACGCCATCGCCGGTGGTCGCGTAGCGCGACACGATGATGTGGCCAGACTGCTCACCACCAAGGGTGTAGCCGCCTTCGCGCATCGCCTCGAGCACGTAGCGGTCACCCACCGCCGTCTCGACGATGTCGACGTTCTCGCGGCGCATCGCGTGGTGAAGACCGAGATTCGACATCACGGTTGCCACGAGCGTGTCGTGATAGAGGGTGCCGTTGTCACGCATCGCCACCGCGAGCAGGCCCATGATGTGGTCGCCGTTGATGATCGCGCCGTTCGCATCCACGGCCAAGCAGCGATCGGCATCGCCGTCGTAGGCGACGCCGACGTCGGCGCCGTGCTCGACGACTGCCGCTTGCACACCACCCATGTGGGTCGATCCAGCGTTGGCGTTGATGTTGCGGCCGTCCGGCTCACAGTGGAGACGGATGACGGTGGCGCCAGCAGCCTCCAGCGCCGCCGGTCCAATCTGTGACGCAGCGCCATGGGCGCCGTCCACCACAACGGTGAGCCCGGCAAGCGGGGTTTCACGGCCGGCGAACTCAGTGACGGCCTTGTCGAGGTGAGCGAGGTAGTCGGCGGCAAGATGACGTGCATCCGTGATCTCACCGACCGCCTCTCCCACGGGGCGATCCCACGCGTCGTCAAGGCGCTCTTCAATCGCATCCTCAACGGCGTCGGGCAGCTTGACGCCGCCACGGGCGAAGAACTTGATGCCGTTGTCCGGCATCGGGTTGTGAGAGGCCGAGATCACGACGCCGAGATCGGCGTCGGTCGCACCCGTCAGATATGCGACAGCCGGCGTCGGAAGGACGCCGGCGTCGAGCACATCAACGCCTGCCGAGGCGAGCCCTGCCGCCACAGCGGACGACAGGAACTGACCCGACAGTCGGGTATCACGGCCGAGGACGGCGCGTGGGCGATGTCCGGAGAACTCGCCACGTTCGGCGAGGACATGGGCAGCCGCAACTGACAGGCTGAGCGCAAGCTCGGCCGTGATGTCGCGGTTGGCCAGCCCACGGACGCCGTCCGTGCCAAACAATCGCGCCACGCGCGCAGTCCTCGATTAACGCTTCGAGTACTGAGGAGCGCGGCGGGCCTTCTTGAGACCAGCCTTCTTGCGCTCGACCACACGCGCGTCACGCGTCAGGAAGCCAGCCTTCTTCAGCGAGCCGCGGTTGTGCTCAGCGTCGATGGCATTGAGGGCACGGGCAACGCCGAGGCGCAGCGCACCGGCCTGACCCGAAGGACCGCCGCCGTGGATGCGTGCGTGGACGTCGAACTTCTCCTCGATGTCGAGCAGAGCGAACGGCGAGTTCACGAGCTGCTGGTGCACCTTGTTGGGGAAGTAGTCCTCGAGCGTGCGGCCGTTGATCGTCCACTTGCCGGTGCCGGGCACCAGGCGAACACGGGCGACCGCCTCCTTGCGGCGGCCAAGGCCGGCGCCGGGGGCGATGTCCGAGGCACCCTTGCCACGCACAGGCGCGGTCTCGGTGGTGTACTCGGTGGGAATCTCGTTCTCAGCGGTGACGTCAGTCATCTGTTCAATCCTTCTGCGGGCGCTTACTGCGCGACCTGGGAAATCTCAAAGGGCTTGGGCTGCTGGGCTGCGTGCGGGTGCTCAGGGCCCGCGTACACCTTCAGCTTGGACAGCTGGGCGTTTGCCAGCTTGTTCTTGGGCAGCATGCCCTTGACAGCGTTCTCGATCACCTTGGTGGGCTGGCTCGCAAGGAGTTCGCCGATCGCCTTGGTCTTGAGACCACCCGGGAAGCCCGAGTGACGGTAGACCTTCTTGTCGGTCAGCTTGTTGCCCGTGAGCGCCACCTTCTCGGCGTTGATGACGATGACAAAGTCGCCGTTGTCGATGTGAGGGGCAAAGGTCGCCTTGTGCTTGCCGCGAAGCAGCACAGCAGCCTGGGAGGCCAGACGACCGAGAACCACGTCAGTAGCGTCGATGACGTACCAGTTCTTGGTCACGTCACCCGGCTTGGGAGAATACGTACGCACTGTGAAGCCTTCTACTCAGAGTCGGTATGCGGTGCAAAATGCACCGCGACGTTTCGGTCGGCGGGTCCTGCGGCGGCGAGTGGGAAACACCAGTCCACGGGGAACGCACAACGACGCACAAGCATACCTATGCGTGCGGGGCCCGGTCAATCCAGAGCGTACGGGCGCTCGATGCGTCTCACGCTGCGGCGCGGCCCCATTCCAGCACTCAGCGCATCCGGGACGCGCGTCGTGCATGGACGCGGACGCCGAGTCGGTCAGCGCTCTCGTAACATCTGCATGCGATAAGCACGCTGCGCCTCCTGCAGGCGGCGGATCGCCTCCCACGCGATCAGCCGACAGATGACGCCCAGCGCGGCGAGCGCGAGGATCGCGCCGCCCCATATGACGCCTGGCCACGCGATGTCGTCGAACGATCCGAAGAGCACCGTCACGCTCAGCAGCAGCGCGTTGGCGCCGACGCAGAAGGCGACCACAGCGAACACGACCGAGAGCCATCGTGCCAGCCGTCGTGCCGCGGCGAGAGCCAAGCCGACAGCCGCGATGAGCGAGAAGCCCACCGCCGTGGAGACCGCACCGTCGGCGAGACCCTCCAGGCCACGCGGCGGCGTCCAGTTCCACGCGAACGCGAGCACGGCGGCGGCGAAGAGAAGGAGCAGCCCGGCCGTCACGGCTTGGGCACGACGACGATCTGGTGGGCTCGGAGGGGCATCCTCGCCGTCGACCGCGTCGTCGTGAGCGGTTGCGATGCGTCCGCCGAATTCGACGGAGTCCCCCACCAGCCCAGCCGAGACGACCGCGCCTGACGACGGCTGGCTTCTCGCGGAGGCCACGACGACCTCGATGCTTGGCTGTGCTGGTTTGATCTCGTCCATTCGCGACCCGTCAGCGTGAGTACTCGGGGTAGCCCGCCTTGGCCAGTTCGAACGTCAGCGCCAGGACATCTGATTTCTTCAAGGTCCTCCGGGCAAGCCGAATGACACGCTTGACCGCGTCCGGAGTAAGCTCGCCGCTCTTCAGTCCAACCTGAAGTGAGGCTCCGATGGATGCCGCTTTGTCGCGCGCTATCCACGATTGGATCTCGGCGTCACTCACCTGGTCGAACCGTTTGCCGAAGATGTCCCGGATGGATCTGCCTTGCGGGCGATCTCATTCGCCGCCGAAATCTGCGACTCGAGCCTCTTCAGGACCTCTTCGGGATCGCCGAACGCCGAGTCGTCATCCCCCCACTGTGACATGCGCCCAATGTAGCGGGCATCGTCCAGGCCCGCCAGGCCAGCGCGTGAGTTCACGTCGGAGGTCAGCCCCCGACGCAGTCTCCCGTCTCGGCCGGGTTACGCTTCGCGCGAGTGACTTCAGCGCGGGAGGCGAGTTCGTCATCGGCCGGGTAGGACACCTGCTCCAGCGTCAGGCCATGGGCAGGGGCCACTGCCACCGCTTGGGAGCGCTCGGTGCCGGCCGCGATGTGTGCAAGCCATTCGAGGTCCCGGCGCCCCT
>ENA-UOVV01000596-UOVV01000596.1-compost-metagenome-genome-assembly--contig:-NODE-596-length-39957-cov-112.007794_pt1 | contig 39957 bp, 36 predicted proteins | sample MGYA00238155_ERZ761577 | MGnify/ENA primary metagenome ERZ761577 (study PRJEB28898, sample SAMN06268775) | compost metagenome | isolation source: Emeryville, CA | place: USA:Emeryville, CA | collected... | reverse complement strand
ACGAACTCGTAACCATGCGGGTGATACGCAAACTGCAGCCCCGCCGCTTTGCACGCCTCGCCGATCTTGTTGAAATTCGCCGCGACTTCCTTCGCCGCTTCGACCGTCCACGGCTCGCTGCCCTGCCGCGCCCACGGACAGGTCACGTATTTCGCCCCGACCGCCTTCGCAAATGCGATCGCCTCGGCCGGATTCTTCACCAGCGGCTCGTAGCTTGCATGCACGCTGGGCACCGTGAACCCGCGCTGCTTCACCGCCGCGGCATACTCCTCGATCGACATGTCCGCCGGCCGCACGGCTTCGATCTCCTTGAAACCGTAGTCCTTCGCCTGATCGAGCGCCTTGATCGTGCTCTCCTTCGCGATCTCGCGCAGGCTCCACATCTGAAGCCCGAGGTGATCCTTGAAATTCACGGTCTGCGCGGAGGCAAACGCCGCGACCGACACGAATGGTAAGACGAAACGGAGCAGATGAGTTTTCATGGGGATAACGCGTCTGACGTTTCCCCGCGCCGAACGTTTTGCAAGCGCCCGCTCAGCCCGATTTTTGGAGAATATGGTAGTTCGCCATTGAGATTCCGCTCAGCATCGCGCCCACGATTCCCAAAAACCCCTGGTCCGTTCCGCACAGGTAAACATTGCTCAACGCCGTCCGCCCGTGCCGGTGCTTCACCGGCGAGCCATAGATCGCGCCGCCGAGATGGCCGGTAAACTTCATGATCGTGCGCGGTGTGAACATGTCTGTCGCCACCGTCGCCTTCGCGAGCGCCCCCTCGTCGCTCAACTTCGGCAAAAACCGCCGCGCGCTCCACTGCACCGCTTCGAACCACCGCGCCTTGTCCGCGCGATAGCGCTCCTCCGGCAAACCGGCCCAGCGGTCGTAATTTGCCAGACACGTCACGCGCACCACGCCTTCCGGCAGCGTCCGCTCGGGCCCGAAATCGAAATTGTTCGGAATGCAGATCACGCCGCTCCGCACATCCACCTGCTCCTGGGGTCGCTCATACTCGAAGCGCTCGGAGTCGTTGAAAAACACGATCGTGTCTTCGCCCCACCCCAGCTCCGCCGGCTGCCGGTCCAGCACCGAAATCGTCTCCACAAACGACAGCCGCCCCACCGGAAGCGTCGCGCTCTCACTCGACCCTTCGCCCGCGATCAGTCTCTCCGTCTCCGGCCCGCCGATCGACGAAATCACTTCATCCGCCGTCACCGTTTCGCCGCTGTCCAACTCCAGCGCCACCGCCCGCCCTTCACGCGCCACGATCCGCTTCACGCCACACTTCATCCGCCGCTCGCCACCCGCGACGCGATACTTGTCCAACAGCACGCGCAGAATCACCCGCACGCCTTCGAATGGCCTCGCGAAACCCTCGAAAAAGAGCGCCTTGAACATGATCACGAACTGCCCGAACTCCATGTCCCGCTCCTGCGCGCTGCCGTAATACATCACGGGACAAAACAGCATGTCCTCCAACAACGGATCCGTGACATGCCGCCGCACGACTTCACGCGCCGGCACCGGCGCCGCATCCAGCGAAACATCGTCGAAGGTCTTCACCACCTCGACCAGCTTCCGAAATCCGTCGATCTGCCCCGGAAAATTTGCCGCCACCTCGCTCTCGAACACCGCGAAATCATTCGTGAACCGCAGCGACACCTCCCCGCGCGGCCCAAACGCCACCCGCGACTGCTTCTGCTCGCACAACGCAAACTCGTCGCGATCGATCCGCAATTGCCGCAGCAGCTTCGTCAGCGGCGTGCCTTTCACGCCCGGCCGCACGTAGTTCGTCATCGCGTGCAGCCCCACGTCGTATTTCCGACCCGCGATGCTATAAAAACTATTCAGCCCGCCCACCGCGTTGTGCCGCTCGAAGATGCACACGCGCTTCCCGAAATGCGCCAGCCGGATCCCCGCCGCGAGCCCCGACATCCCCGCGCCAATGATCGCCACGTCGTAGTGCGAAGCCGTGTTCATGCTGGTTTGTTTCTACAGGAGGAAACGGAGAAAACAGAAATCAGATCCGGGAGCACCAATCTCCGTTCTCTCTGTTTCCTCCTGTGAAATAAAAAGGCCGGGCATTCCACCCGGCCCGTCAAACACCTCCTGCGCGCCCGCCTCAAGGCTTCGTCGGCAGCGCGTTGAACTTCGGCGTCAGATACTCCGCCGAGCTGTCCAGCGTCGCGAGCTGCATATAGTCCTTCTCCGGCACCTCGATGCCATAGCGCTTCCGCAGCTCCATCACGATGTCGAGGAAGTCCATGGAATCGAGCTGGAGCTGGTCGCGCAACCGAACGTCCGGCTTCACATTGCTCAAGTCCTCGTCCGGGGCGATGTCGGCGATGATGTCGAGCACCACCTTCTTGCATTCGTCTTTGGTCATTTGATCTGGGGCGCAGGATTAGGAAACAAACCGTTTAACAATCAACGTGGAATTTATCCCAAGCATGCCGAACGAATTGTTCAGGATCGCATCCACCTTCGCAACTTTCCGCGGCTGATTCAGCACCAGCCCGGGCAACGCGCATTGCGGATCGAGTTCGTCCACGTTGATCGTCGGATGCACCGTCAGGTCCTCGAACGACGGCAGGTTCCCCGCCAGCTCCAGCGCCCCCGCCGCCCCCATGCAGTGCCCGATGTAGCTCTTCGTGTTATTGATGTGCGTATCCGGACATCCCTCGCCAAACACCGCCCGAATCGCTTCGCATTCCTGAATATCGCCCAACGGCGTCGCGGTCGCGTGCGTATTCACAATATGGATGTCCTTCGGCTCCAGCCCCGCCCGCTTCACCGCCGCTCGCACGCACTCCGCCTGCCGCGTCGGATTCGGCAGCACGTAGTCGCTCGCGTCCGAGTTCACGTGATACCCCGCGATCTCCGCGTAAATCTTCGCCCCGCGCGCCTGCGCATCCTCCAGCCGTTCCAGCGTGTAAAGGCATCCGCCTTCGCTGATCACGATCCCGTTGCGTGCCTTGTCAAAAGGCCGTGACGCCTTCTTCGGATCCTCGTGCGTGGCGAGGGCGTTCTGCGATTTGAACCCCGCGAAAATCCCAAACGTGTGAATGCTCTCGCTCACCCCGCCGCAGATCGCGAAATCCACCTCGCCCAGCCGCAACATCTGCGTCGCATGGATCAGCCCGAGATTCCCCGCCGCGCACGCCGCCCCGATCGTGTAGGTCGGTCCCGTCACGCCCAGGTTCAACGACGCCTCCCCCGCCGGGTTGTTCGCGACCGTCCGCGGATTGTGATAATGCGACCAGAACTTCGTGTCGTAGTTAAACTTCGATACGTTGTAGATCTCGTTCTCGGTCTCCACGTTGCCGTGCTCGGTGCAACCGATGTAAATTCCCACGCGATCCTTCGGCACCGCGTCCCAGTTCACCCCGCTGTCCGCCAGCGCCTCCCGCGCGCAATAGATCGAGATGCTCCCCGCCCGCGTGCCGACGCGCACCTCCTTCTTCTTCTGATACTTCAACGGATCGTAATGGCACACGCCCGCCAGTTGCGGCCCCATGTAGCGGATCTCCATCCGCTCCACCCCCGCGACACCGTCCAGCAGGTTGCGGCGGAACTCAGCGAGCGAATTTCCATTCGGCGCGGTCAGCCCGACACCTGTGATCACGATACGCGACGACTTCATTGATTCGGCAAAACGGACATCGGTAGCGGACGCGCCGTTGAAAGCAATCCCGGGGAGCGGCCCGCCGCCGATTCTGGAAAAATCGTCCCGGTCTTCCAGCGTTGCCCAGATTGCTGCGAACGCCCCGCGCTTTCCTTTGTCATTGCAGCCCGACACCTAACACACATCCCTTCGCTCTCTCTTCCAACTATGAACGTCCTCGTCGTCGGAGGTGCCGGTTACATCGGCAGCCATTGCGTCCGCCAACTGATCGCCGCCGGTCACCGCCCCGTGGTCCTCGATAATCTTGTCTTCGGCCACCGCGCCGCCGTCTCGCCCGACGTCGCCTTCTATTCCTCCGACCTCGGCGACGAAGCCGCTCTCGGCAAAATCCTCACCGACGAGAAAATCGACGTCGTCATGCACTTCGCCGCCTTCGCCTACGTCGGCGAATCCGTGCAGGACCCGTTGAAATACTATTTCAACAACGTCGTCGCCACCCTCCACCTCCTCCGCGTGATGCTCGCAAAGGGCGTCAACAAATTCGTCTTCTCGTCCACCTGCGCGACTTTCGGCGTTCCGACCAAAATGCCGATCACCGAGGACCTCCCGCAGTCGCCGATCAACCCCTACGGCCAGACGAAGCTCGACATCGAAAACGCCCTCAAATCGCTCGCTCACGCCCACGGCCTCAGCTTCGCCGCCTTCCGCTATTTCAACGCCGCCGGCGCCGCCGAGGACGGCTCCATCGGCGAAGACCATTCGCCCGAAACTCACCTCATCCCGCTCGCGATCGACGCCGCCACCGGGCGCCGTCCCGCCCTTCAGGTTTTCGGCAACGACTACCCCACGCCTGACGGCACCTGCCTCCGCGATTACGTCCACGTCGACGACCTTTCCCGCGCCCACATCGCCGTCTTCGACAAACTCTCGAAACCCGGCGCCGCCCTTTTCTACAATCTCGGCACCGGCACGCCCACCTCCGTCCTCGAGGTCATCCGCGCCGTCGAAAAAGTCACCGGCCGCACCGTCCCCCACAACTTCGCCCCGCGCCGCGCCGGCGATCCGCCCGCCCTCTACGCGGACTCGTCGAAAGCGAAGAACGAACTCGGCTGGACCGTGAAATTCCCCGATATCGAGTCCATCGTCTCCACCGCGTGGAAATGGCACTCCGCCCACCCCGCCGGTTACGCCGATCGCAAGTAAGCCCGCTTCTCCCCCTTCTCCATACTCGCTTCCTCCTTTGTCATTTCTGAGCGAAGCGAAGAATCCGGTTGGGCTCTTGATCGTCGTTCGACCGACGCCCTCCGACGCCGCGTCCCGCGCCCGCGTTCAAAATTCGTCACCAAATTTCAACGAAACCTATTCTGCACGAAGGCGTCCGAAAGCCGCATGGACAAGCCCTCGTCGTTCTCTCCCCAACTTCTGGACGAAGACCTTCAAATCGTGCGCGCCACCCTCGCCACGATCTCCGACGACGTGGAAAAACTCTCTCCGACTGCCGCCCGCGCCGTCCACGACGCGATGGAGAAAATCGACGAAGCCCACGCCGAATTCCTCCGCGCCTCCTCCACGTAGTTCGCGCGCGTCAGCGAGCGGCCGAGTCCTTGGCTACGAGCGTGAACGAGTGGCCATCGGCGGCGCCCACGCGTTCACGCCGCGCACCTTCACTTTTCGCCGATATACCGCCTCGTTGCACGTCGCGTAAAGCACGTCGAACTCCGGCCCGCCAAACACCAGATTGGTGATCTTCCCGTTCGGCGTCGGAATCACCGCGATCACCCGCCCCGCCTCGTCGCACACCTGCACGCCGAGCCGCGTCGCGACATACAACCGCCCCATCGTATCGAACTTCAACCCGTCCGCCAGACTCTCCGCCTCACCCGGCGAACGCATTCGCGCAAATTCCCTCAACTCTCCCAGCGTCCCGTCCTCCCGCACCTCCGCCCGATACACCCACTCGCCGCGATAATCCGCCACCACCACCGCGCGCTGGTCCGGAGAAAGCGCGATCCCGTTCGCATATTTCAACTGTCCCGCATCGAACTCCACCGTCTCCCCGCCCGGCCGGATCAACCACACGCGACTCCGCTCGCCGTCTCCACGCGCCGGATACGTCGCGTAAACATTCCCGTTGTGCGCCACCACCAGATCGTTTCCCGCGATGCCGTCCGCGATCACCGTCGCGCTCCCATCCTCGTCATACGCCACGATCCGCCGCGTCCCCGTCTCGACCGCATACAACCGCCCGTCCGGTCCAAAGATCTGCCCATTCGCCCGCTTCGTGTCCGCCACAAACACCCGCGGCACACCCGCCTCGTCGATCCGGTAATTTTTGCTCCGCGGAATATCGCTGAAAAACACCTCCCCGCGCGCATTCACCGCCGGCCCTTCGCTCAACCCATACCCTTCGCCAACGAGTTCCCAGTCCTCGCCAGGCAACAGAATCTCACGCAAGACCGACGCTTCATCGTCTGCCGCGACCAACGTTCCCGCCACCGCCAACGCGATCGCGAACGCCCGCCACGCCTTCGTTTGTCGCGCCGCCACCACCATCGCGCTCAAACGTCCTTCGCCCGCTTCGCCAGCGCCGCCTTGGTGAGGCCCAACAGCTTCGCCGCCTTCGTCGCGTCGCCCGCCTCCGCCGCCAGCGCGCGCTTGATCAACTCCCGCTCGATCCGCGCCAACATCGGCTCTTCGCCGCCCCGCAGCGTCTCGAACAGGAAATCGATCGCCCGCTCGACCGTGAGCGATTCCTCCTCCTTCGCCACCGGAGACGTTTCGGCCGCCACCGGCGATGGCTCCGTTCCCGTCGCAGGCGCGGGCGCCACCGGCGCCACCACCGTCGTGTCCGCCTCCACGCCCGTCGCTTCACGAATCTCCGCCGGCAGATCCTTCACCAGGATCGCATCGCCCTGCGCGATCACCGCGCTGCGATATACCACGTTCTCCAGCTCGCGCACGTTGCCCGGCCAAGTGTGACGCGTCAGCGCGCTCATCGCCTCGGGCGACACTTTCGTCACCCGCGCCTTCTTCTGTTTCACCAGATTCTGCAGGCAGAAATCCACGATCTGCGGAATATCCTCCGTCCGCTGCCGCAGCGCCGGCATCCGGATTCTCACTACATTCAGACGATAATAGAGATCCTCGCGAAACGTCTTCGCCTTCACCATTTCCTCGAGGTCCTTGTTCGTCGCCCCGATCACGCGCACGTCGACCTTGATCGTCTCCGTCCCGCCCACGCGCTGGATCTCCCCCGCCTGCAAGACCCGCAGGATCTTCGTCTGCGTCGCCAGCGCCATGTCGCCGATTTCATCGAGGAAAATCGTTCCGCCGTCGCACAGCTCGAACTTGCCCAACCGCTGCCCCGTCGCGCCCGTGAACGATCCTTTCTCGTGACCGAACAATTCGCTCTCGATCAGATTGTCCGGAATCGCCGCGCAGTTCACCGCGATGAACGGCTTGTTCGACCGGTGGCTGTGTTTCCAGATCGACCGCGCCACGAGCTCCTTGCCCGTGCCGCTCTCGCCCGTGATCATCACCGTCACGTCGCTCGCCGTCACCTGCCCGATGGTTTTGAACACATCCTGCATCACCGGCGAACTGCCCACGATGCCCTCGCGGTAATCGTCCGCGTTGATCGTCGGCTTGTAATCGCTCACCGCCCGCAAATCCGCCCGCGTCTTCAACGCCGCCTCCGCCAGCGCCAGCACCTTCTGCGGATCGAAGGGCTTCATCATGTAGTCGAAAGCCCCATACTTCATCGCCTCGATCGCCGTCTGCGCCGTCCCGAACGCTGTCATCAAAATGACCAACTGCTTCGGATTCGCCGCGCGAATGAGCTGCAGCGCCTCGATCCCGCCCATGCCCCCCATCCGCACGTCGAGCAGCACCAGATCCGGCGCCGGGCCCCTCTTCACCATCGCCACGCCTTCCTCGCCGCTCGGCGCCTCGACGATTTGGTAGCCGCGCGACGACAACACGCGCGACAGCGAATAGCGGATCTCCGCATCATCATCGATCACCAGAATCGTGGCAGGCTTCACGTCGGACATGCCGGCCACGATGAACGAACCGCACCTTCAAAGTAAATACCTCACCACGTCCCGGTTTGCCCACGTCCATGGGGTTCCCATTTCCCCGCTGGCGCTTTCTGCAACATCGCATTGATTCCGCCCGATGCTCAGTTGGTCCCTCAACCTGTTCCGCGTGCGCGGCATTCTCCTTTCCGTTCACGCCAGCTTCTTTCTTCTTCTCGCCTGGATCGCCCATGAGGGCTGGCAACTGGACGGCTGGACCGGCCTGATTTGGAGCACCGGCACGCTGCTCGCCTTCTTCGCCTGCGTCGTTCTCCACGAATTCGGACATTCCTTCACCGCCATGCATTTCGGCATCGGCGTCCGCCGCATCCTCCTCATGCCCATCGGCGGCATGGCCGAATTCGAAGCCATCCCCCGCGAACCTTCCCGCGAGTTCCTCATCACCCTCGCCGGTCCCGCCGTAAACTTCGCCATCGCCGCCGTGCTCTGGCTCACCGTCGGCTTTCCCGAAGGCGACGGCTACACGCTCACCCCGCTCGGACTCGCCCAGCTTCTCCTCAACGCCAACATCGCGATGGGCGTCTTCAATCTCCTCCCCGCCTTCCCCATGGACGGCGGCCGCATCCTTCGCGCGATTCTCGCCAGCCGCATGTCCTATCTGCGCGCCACCGCCATCGCCGCCACCGTTGGCAAACTCGTCTGCCTTGCCGGCATCGTCTACGGCATCTGGGAGTCCTGGTGGATGCTCGCGATTCTCTTCGCGTTTATCTTCTTCGCCGGCGAAGCCGAGCTCCGCGCCGTCCGCCGCCGCGAAATCGAGGACGCCCACTGGCGCGAAATGCTCGCCCGCTACTACGCCAGCCGCGCCCAGGACGAATTCCCTTCGCTTCCCCGCTAGAACGCGAAGGCGGTGTATCCACTCGGCATCCCCGTCCCGCCGCTGGCGCCCGCACCCGCCGCGCTCCCAAAGACACTCACTTTCGGTTTTTGCGCTATCTATTGCCTTTCTTCGTAGGCGCTTGCCCTGGCGAGCGGATTAAAGTCAGGTTTTTGACGGAGATTGGCCTTTTTTTAGCTAAGCTCCCGGACGCGTTCCAACGCGCTCGTCCACTTCAGCGCATGTCCACGTTTCGAGAACGTTTCTGCGAGCAACATCGCTGCTCGCCCGCCACCTTTGTTCAAAAGGTCTTCTGGGCCTCCCTGTATCCGCACGCCATTCCGTTCGCCGCCATTATCCTTCTGGTGAATCGCGAGTTCTTCTCCGCCGATCGCGCGCTCATCCTCTCCGCCGGCGACGCCACCACCATGAAAAAAATTCGTGAGGACGTCCGCGACTATTTCTGGGATTCCACCAATCGCGGCTGGCTCCGCCGCACCGCCAACATCCGCGTTTCCGGCCAGCGCCTGAAAAACATCGCCCGCCGCTACCTCCCCGAAGGCGCCTCGATTCCCTTCCCGCCCCGCTCGTCCCGGTAGTCGCCCCGCAGCAAAGTCAGCCACGCGCGGGCGATCCCGAGTAGCGTGGTGCTTCAGCCCGCGCCAACTTCGTCCGGCTGAGCCTGCCCCCGCACATGCGCCGCCGCCCCCCCGAACAATTGAACTAATGTCACGGATGCGCACCGCCTCTGAAATCTTCACCGGTCGGCTTCCCCATTGAGCGGCGGTCCGCGAGCTGCTGTTCTCGCCTCTCGTTTCGATGCACCTCACACCTGCTCTCGCCAGTCTCGCCGCCTCCGGTGTCGAAATTCCACTCTGGCTCGTCACGCCTTTCGCACTGCTGCTCCTGCTCATCGCCGTGATGCCGCTCACGGCGCCGCGCGTGAAACATTTCTGGGAGCACTACTATCCGCACGTCTCGATCGGTCTCGGACTTCTCGTGATCGCCTTCTACTACTTCCGCATTCCCGCCGGCGAATCGACGATCGCGCACACCCTTCACGAATACTTCTCCTTCATCTGTCTCATCGGTTCCCTCTTCGTCGTCGCCGGCGGCATTCACATCAAGGTCCGCGACGAAGCCACCCCGCTCGCCAACCTCATCTTCCTCGCGATCGGCGCCGTCGTCGCCAACCTCATCGGCACCACCGGCGCATCGATGGTCCTCATCCGGCCGTGGATCCGGATGAACAAGATCCGCATCAGCGCCTACCACATCGTCTTTTTCATCTTCATCGTTTCGAATCTCGGCGGCGCGCTCACCCCGATCGGCGATCCGCCGCTCTTCCTCGGTTTCCTCCGCGGCGTCCCGTTCTTCTGGCTCGTCCAGCACGTCACCGTGCAATGGCTCGTCACCGTCGCCGCCGTGCTCGCCGTATTCTACGTCCTCGACCGCCGCAGCTACTTGCGCGCCCCGCTGCGCATCCGCGGCGAAATCGATCGCCAGTCCGAAGGCCTTCACCTCGACGGCAAAATAAACCTCCTCTTCCTCGCCGCCATCATCGGCGCCGTCTTTCTCCCCGAAACTTTCTTCCTCCGCGAACTCGTCATGCTCGCCGCCGCCCTCGCGTCCTACTTCCTCACGCCGCGCACCGTCCACGAACAAAACCAGTTCACGTTCGGCCCGATCAGGGAGGTCGCGTTCCTCTTCGCCGGGATCTTCGCCACCATGATGCCCGCGCTCGGCTACATCGACCAGCACGGCTCCGAATTCGGCGTGAAGAAACCGTTCCAATACTACGCCGCCACCGGCTCGCTCTCGGCCGTCCTCGACAACGCCCCGACTTACGCGACATTCCTCCGCCTCGCCGAAACCACCGCACAGGCCGAACACCCCGCCGACTTCCCGTCCGATCCTCAAAACGAAGCCGAAATCGTCGCCGTCCTCCTCGATCATCCCGCGGATGCCCGCCTTGTCATCGCCGTCAGTCTCGGCGCCGTCTTCTTCGGCGCCATGACCTACATCGGCAACGGCCCCAATTTTATGGTGAAATCCATCGCCGACAGCACCGGCATCGATACGCCCACCTTCTTCGGCTACATCTTCAAGTTCAGCCTCCCCTTCCTCCTTCCCATCCTGCTCCTCTCCGGCTGGCTCTTCTTCTAAATCCACACCGCCATCGAGAACGACCGCTCCCTCCTCGTTCTCACAATCGTTCTCTTTCTCCTTCTCCTCCGCACCGCGCTCAACTCGGGCGGGCCCTTTCCCCGTCATCGCGCACAACGCCGTTGACTTGCCATCCTGTCCCCCGCGCCATCGTCGCACCCCGACGCCATGGACGCCCCTCCTTCCGCTTCGTCCCCCGCGCCTTCGCTTTTTCGCCGCCCCGTTTTCTGGATCGCCTTTGCGCTGCTCTCCGTCGCGTGCGCGGTCGTTTCCATCCGCCTGTTCCCGCAGGCGTTTCCCGTTGTCACCGTCGATATCCAGATGGACCGCGAGCACGCACTCGCGTCAGCACGCGCTCTCGCCATCGAACACACCTGGGGCCCCGACGGTGACCTCCGCGCCGCCGCCACCTTCGGCGTCGACTCCGCCGCCCGCTCCTTCGTCGAACTCGAAGGCGGCGGCGCCTCCGCCTTCCGCTCGCTTCTCTCCGATCCGCTCTTTTCGCCCTACACCTGGAGTGTCCGACTCTTCCGCGAATCCGAAACCCGCCAGGTCGTCGTTGCATTCAAGCCGTCGGGCGCCCCCTACGCCTTCAGCGAAACGCTCCGCGAACAAGCGCCCGGCGCCGCGCTCTCCGCCGATGCCGCCCGCGCCATCGCCGAAGACGCCGCTCGTGCCGCTCCGTGGAACCTCCCGCTCGATCGCTTCGACCTCGTCGAATCCTCCCAACACACCCAGCCCGGCGGCCGCGTCGATCACACCTTCATCTACGAACGCCCCGATCTCGCTTTCGGCGAAGGCCGCCTGCGCCTCCGTCTCGTCGTCGGCGGAGATCGCCTGACCGCCCTCGAACCCTACCTGCAAATTCCCGAAGCATTCGAACGCCGCTTCGAGAAAATGCGTTCCGCCAACAACGCGATCGCCGGCGCCGCCAGCATCGTCGCCATGCTGGGCTACCTCTTGATCGGCGGCGCCATCGCGTTCGCGCTCCTCCTGCGCCAGCGCGCCCTTCTCTGGCGCCAGCCGCTCGCCTGGGCCGCTCTCCTCGCCGGCCTTCAACTCCTTGCCGACCTCAACGCCTGGCCTCTCGCCTGGCTCGGCTACGACACCGCCGAATCCGCCGGCGCCTTCATCGTCAACCGCGTCGCCGCCACGTCCGCCCAGGCGCTCGGGCTCGGTTTCGTTTTCTTCGTTTCCTTCCTTGCCGCCGAAGGGCTTTCGCGACGCGCGTTTCCCCACCATCCGCAATTTTGGAGAATCTGGTCCCGCGACGCCGCCCCGTCCCCCGAAATCCTCGGCCGCACGCTCGGCGGTTATCTCTTCACGTCGATCAGCCTGCTCTACGTATTGGTTTTCTATTACGTTGCGATTCGTCAGCTCGGCTGGTGGACGCCGTCCGAAGCCCTCGTCGATCCCGATTCGCTCGCGCACGTTTTCCCGTGGCTTACCCCGCTTGCGCGCTCCGCGCAGGCCGGCTTCTGGGAGGAAACCCTTTTCCGCGCCCTCCCGCTTTCCGCCGCCGCGCTGCTCGGCTCCCGCTTCGGCGGACGCCGCGCCTGGATCGCCGCCGCCTTCCTCCTTCAGGCCGTCGTCTTCGCCGCCGCCCACGCCAACTACCCCGGCCAGCCTTCCTGGTCGCGCGTCGTCGAGCTTCTCTTTCCTTCCTTCATTTTCGCCGCCCTCTTCCTTCGCTTCGGCCTGCTCCCCGCGATCGTCCTCCATTTCATCTACGACGTCGTCCTGATGTCGCTCCCGCTCTTCGCCGCCTCCGCCGCCGGCATCTGGATCGATCGCTCGTTCGTCGTTCTCCTTTCACTCGTTCCGCTCTGGGTCGTTCTCTACCGGCGCTGGCGCGCCGGCCGCTTCGGCGTATTGCCCGCCTCACTACGCAACGCCGCCTGGCGATCCGCCCCGCCTCCGCCCTCGATCGACACCGCTCCCGCTCCTCCTCCCCCCTCATCCGAGCTGCCGCGGCGCACCGACCCCCTCGTTCTCGCCGCCGGTGCGCTCGGCTTCGTCGTCTGGCTGCTCATCAGTCCAGCCACTCCGCTGAGTCCCTTCCAGCGGCTCGGGCCGCCTCTCGAAATCAGCCGCACCGAGGCCATCGCGCTCGCCCGCGCCGAACTCGAACGCCGCGGTATCCAGCTTCCCAACACGTTCCACGCCTTCGCCAAACCCGCCGATCGTCCGTGGGACGGCGATCGTTTCGCCTGGCAAACCGCCGGCCCCGACGTCTATCGCGAACTCCTCGGCCGCCACCTCCCCGAAAATCGCTGGCTCATCCGCTTCGCCTCCTTCGAAGGCGACATCGCCGAACGCGCCGAGGAGTGGCGCGTGTTCCTCGACGCCCATGGCGCCGTCCACCGCGTCGCGCACGTTCTTCCGGAAGCCCGCCCGGGCAGCTCGCTGACCGAAGCCGACGCCCGCGGCCGCGTCCACGCCGCGCTCCGCGACCTCTGGCAGCTCGATCCCGCCGCGCTCTCCGAAGTGTCGGCGACCTCCCAAAAGCGCCCCAATCGCACCGACTGGTCCTTCGTTTTCAAAAACCCCGCCATCACCTCGCTCGCTCCCGGCGACGCCCGTCTCCAAGTCGAACTTTCCGGCGACGAGCTCACCGACGCCTTCGGTTTCGTCTTCATCCCCGAAGATTGGGAACGCGCCAACCGCGATCGCGACTCCAAGCTCCGCATCGCCCGCATCGTTCGCAGCATCGCCCAAGCCGGGCTGATCATCGCCAGCGTCGTGCTCGCGATCGTCGCCTGGACCCGCGGAAAATTCGCCGCGCGTCTCGCCTTCACCACCTTCGGCCTCCTTTTCGTCTGCATGTGCGCCCTCGCCGCCAACAACTGGCCGGCCATCGAGTTCAACTTCTCCACCGCGCAACCGCTCCCGCTTCAACGCACCATCGCCATCATCGCTCCGCTCATTGGCGGGCTCCTCGCCTCCGCCGCCTTCGCCCTGCTTGGCGGTTACGTCGTCCGTCTCCTGCCACCGTCCTCTCTCACCGTCAGCCGCGCCGCCCGTCTCGGCCTCGCGCTCGGTCTCGCCTTCGCCGGTGCCTCCGCCACCGCCGCCTGGCTTCGTCTCGACCAAAGCCCGCCGTGGCCGCCTACGCATCCCGCCGGCACGTTCTCGCCGTTCGTCGGCGCCATTCTCGAATCATTTTCCAAAATCGTCTCCCAGTCCGCGATCTTCCTTGTCCTCCTCGCGCTGCTCAACCGCCTCGCGCACCGCCGCACGCTCTCGGTCGTCGTCGCGTTCCTTTCTCTCACGCTCCTTTTCCTTCCCACCAACGCCGAATCCCTCGCCGCTTGGCTCGCCGAAACGCTGGTCATCGGCACCGTGCTCACCTTGGTCTATCTTTTCCTCCTGCGTCGCGGTTTCACCATCGTTCCGTTCGCCATCGCCGCGCTCGAATGCGGACGTCTCGTCGGCGGCGCACTGCTCGGCGGTTACGCCCGCGCCCTGCCCGTCGCGTTCGTCGGCGCCATCACCCTTCTCGCCACCGCCTGGCTCGTCACACGCACACTCCACCGCGCCGCCGCTTCATCGTAGGCCGCGAGCGTGCTCGTGCTCCGTCCCTCACGCCCGCGGATGCGCCTTCGCGTAAATTTCCTTCAGCCGCGCCACGCTCACATGCGTGTAAACCTGCGTCGTCGCCAGGTTCGCGTGCCCTAAAAGCTCCTGCACGAGCCGCAAATCCGCGCCCGCATTCAACAGATGCGTCGCAAACGAATGCCTCAGCTTGTGCGGCGTCAGATCCATCGGCAGCTCCGCCGCCGCCAGATACCGCTTCAACATCTTCTGCACCTGCCCGTCGTCCATCCGCTCGTGCCGCGTGGTCACCAGCACCGGATCTTCCGGTCCGCGCCGCACCGCGAAATCCGTGCGGAATTTTTTCACCAGCTCCGTCGCCACGCGGCCCATCGGACACAACCGCTCCTTCTTTCCCTTGCCGAACACCCGCGCCACGCCCGCATGTAAATCCACCGCCCCATAATTCAACCCGATCAACTCGCTCACGCGCAGCCCCGCGCCATACAGCAGTTCCATCGCCAGCCGATCGCGGCACGCCGTAAACGCATCGATCTCCCCCGCCTTCAGCAACCGCTCCGGGCCCGCCAGCAGCCGCACCATCTGCTCCTCCGTCAAAAATTTCGGCAGCCGCTTCTCCAGCTTCGGCAACGGCACGCCCAAAAACGGATCGCGCCGCACCCGCCCCCGCCGCAGCCAAAATTTAAAGAACGACCGCAGCCCCGACACATGATTGTGCAGCGTCCTCCGCCCAAACCGTCGCTGCGCCTCGATCACGAAGTCCCGCATTGTCCGCACCTCGAGCGCATCGAACCCGCTTTCCCAGAGTCCCGCCTCCTTCAGCCAGAAATAAAAATCTTCAAACGCCTGCCGGTAGTTCCGCACCGTGTAGGCCGAATACCGCCGCTCCAGCGCCAAAAACTCCTCGAACGGCCGCCACCACTCTGCCCTCACCGCCTCCGGCAGCCCTCCCCGAGCTTCGTGTCCATTCGTGTCCATTCGTGGTTCACACTCTCCGCGCTACCGCCGGGGTCGGGAGTCAAGCTCTGGGCGCCGGGCTTTCAGCTCTGGGCTCGTCCGCGACTTTCTCCTCCACCTCCCGCATCACCTTCGTCGCGTGCAACCGCAACGCCCCCTCCGGATCCAGCCCCTTCGCCCGCGCCGCCGCCGTCAGCTCGAACAACATCTTCCCCAGCGTCGCCTCGTCCAATTGCGTTCCCAACGCCTCCACCTGCGCGCGATCGACCACGCCCTCCGCCGGCAGCGATTTCTTCTCGATCTGCTTCCACACCGCTTCCGCAAACATCAACGCCGGCAGCCGCGGCGGCAGTTCCTTGAACACGCCTTTCGCCTGCGGACCATTCTTTTTCTCCGTCGCTTTGATCTTCTCCCACTCGGCGATCACCTGCTCCGACGTATCCAATTTGCCACTCCCAAAAACATGCGGATGCCGCCGCACGAGCTTGTCGTTGATCTCCCGCGCCACGTCCTCGAACGAAAATTCGCCCTTCTCCGACGCGATCTGCGCGTGAAACACCACTTGGATCAACACGTCGCCCAACTCCTCCCGCATGTGCGGATAGTCCCCGCGATCGATCGTATCGATCAGCTCGCTCACTTCGTCGATCAGGCAGCGCACCAATGTCGCATGCGTCTGCTCCTGGTCCCACGGACATCCCCCCGGCCCACGCAGCCGCGCCATCGTCTGCAACAAATCCTCGATCGCACTCATGGCGTCAGGAGAAACCACGAAACACACGAAACACACGAAAATTCCCGTTTCATTCTGGTCTGGTTTTCGTGTTTTTCGTGTGTTTCGTGGTTCCCTCATGTCCGACAAACTCACCGAGATCATGGACCACAAGCGCCGCGAAATCGCGCCGCTCGTCCGCCCCGTTCTCGAATCCGAGCTCGCGCAACTCGACGCCTCCCTCCCGCGCCCGCCGTCCTTCCTCGAAGCCCTGCGCCGCCCCGATCGCACGCTCGCCGTCATTTCCGAAATCAAACGCCGCTCGCCTTCCGCCGGCGACATCAAGGCCGGCGCCTCCTCCCTCGAACAGGCCCAACGCTACCAGGCCGCCGGCGCCGACGCCCTCTCCGTCCTCACCGACGAAAAATACTTTGGCGGCACCCTCGACGATCTTCGCGTCGTCACCGCCCACTTCCGCACCACGCCGCCCGCCCGCCCCTGCCTGCGCAAGGATTTCATGGTGCATCCCATCCAGGTGCTCCAGGCCCGCGAAGCCGGCGCCAGCGCGATCCTCATCATCGTCCGCGCCCTCACCGATAACGAAATCCGCACGCTCCACGCCGCCGCCACCGCGGCCGGCCTCGACGCTCTTTTCGAAATCCACAACGAGGCCGAGCTCGAACGCGCCGTCGCCCACGGCGCCTCCATCATCGGCGTGAACAACCGCGATCTCGCCATCTTCAAAACCGACCTCGCCCTCAGCGAGCGGCTCATTCCGCAATTTCCCCGCGACGTCATCGCCGTCAGTGAAAGCGGCATCTTCACCGCTGCCGACGCCGCCCGCGCCAAAGCCTGCGGCGCCCACGCGATCCTTGTCGGCGAAGCGCTGATGAAAGCCCCCAACCCCGCCGCCCTCATCGCCGAATTCCGCTCCGCGCGCGCCTCATGATCGCTCGTCCAATGAACGCGCTTTCCTTCGTGTTCATTCGTGTGCCTTCGTGGTTGTCCCCATGCCGCTGACTCCCTCAGCCACCCGCGATCTCCTCGCCAAACTCGGCCACCAGCCGAAGCGCTTCCTCGGACAAAACTTCCTCGTCGACGGCAACATCGTCCGCAAATCGCTCGAACTCGCCCAAATCCGCCCCGGCGACCGCGTCGTCGAAATCGGTCCCGGTCTCGGCACACTCACCTCCGCCCTCCTCGAAGCCGGCGCCGAGGTCTGGGCCGTCGAAAAAGACCGCAACCTCCACGAGCATCTCACCACGCACCTCGCCCCGCAGTTTCCTTCCACATTTCGCCTCACCGAAGGCGACGCCCTCGATCACCCGCTCGCCAACCTGCCTTCCAATCTTTCCGCGTCCTTCAAGATCGTCGCCAACCTCCCCTACGCCATCGCCACCCCTTGGCTCGACGCCGTTCTCTCCGGCCCGCTCCCTGAACGCATGGTCCTCATGCTCCAGCAGGAAGCCGCCCAACGCTACGTCGCCCAGCCCGGCACCAAATCCTTCGGCGCGATCTCGATCTTCCTGCAATCCGCCTACGCCGTCGCCCCCGGCCACAAGGTCGAGCCGTCCTGCTTTTTCCCGCGCCCCGACATCGATTCCTACTTGCTCCATCTCGTCCGCCGCGACGCGCCTTTCATCTTCCCTGCGGAAACGAAGACCCTCATCCGCGCCGTCTTCCAACAACGCCGCAAACAAATCGCCGGTCTCCTTCGCCGTCAGCTCCCCGACGATGGCGCCGCCTGGCTCGCCCACCTCGACGCCCACGGTTTCCCGCCCCAAACCCGCCCCGAGGCCATTCCCGTCACTCTTTGGCAATCCCTCGGCACCCCCTCCGCCTAGCCCCGCCCCCGTGCTCGTGATTCGTAATCGTAATCGTGCTCGCGCCTTCCCCTTCGCTCGCACCACGTCCGCCGTCACTTCCGATCAACTTCTTCCCCGCTCTTGAAAGCGCCCGTCCATCCTCTACTCATTCCTCAACGATGAACCGCCTCCTGCTCGTGTTCCTCTCCTTGTTCGTCGCTCAGTCCCTCGTCGCTCAACCGGGCGACGGCATCGCCGGACGCGTCGACGGACAAACCTATATCTCCGCCTCCGGCGCCTTCCGCGTTCGCATTCCCGTCCTGCCCGAACTCGGCGGACGCATCCAGGACACCTCGACCGCGGTCACTTTCCAGGACGACTTCAACGTCCTCTGCACCATCGCCGCGATCCCCATGGACGCCACGCAGCGCTGGGAACACTCCACCCGCGGCGCCAAGGACTACCTCGCCTGGTTCTTCGCCAATTTCATCATGCCCGATTTTCAAGCGATGTTTCCCGGCGCCCGCGTCGAAAACGTCCGCTTCGCCTCCGGTATCGCCGACGGCACGCTCTTCGCCTACATCATCCTCCCCGAGGGCTCGATGTTTAACCACAAGCTCGCCTTCCTCGGGCCCGACTCGCCGCTCCCCGACGCCAAACGCGGCAACATGCTTTTCGTTCGCAACAACAACGTCTTCGTCCTGAGCGTCGAACTCGCCGAACGCATCCTCGAACGCAGCGCCTACAACAAGACCCCCGAAGAGGAAGACGCCATCCTTCGCGAACGCCTCGTCGCCCTCTTCGACAAGATGTCCTTCCCCAATCCGTAAGCGGTTCACCGCGGCTTGGCCGCGCCACGAAGGATGCCTCGGGAGAGACTTCCTTCTCACGGTCGACGGTTTTCGCGGCGCAGCCGCTTCGACCTGCGCCTCCCGGTTCTCGCTTACGCGAGCTTCCGCTGAATTTCGAACACGTCGCGCAGCGCCAGGCTCAACTTGTCCTGCAACGCCTGCAGCTCGCGATAACGCGCCACATTCGCCTTGTTCGGCACGCAGCGCGTCGATTCGTCCAGCGCCACCGTTCCATTGGTGAAGTCCGTCAGCTTCGCCTTCTTGTTTCCGTCGCGCAGCGCCACACACCACGCCGCCTGCAACGCGCCGCCGAGCGCCGCGCCTTCGTCTTCGACCATGCCGACCACCGGCACGCCGAAAACATCCGCCATGATCTGACGCCACACCGGCGACTTCGCGCCGCCGCCCGTCACGCGGATTTCCTTCGCTTTCACGCCGAGCGCCGCCAATCGGCGCAGCCCGTAATTCATGCCCATTGTCACGCCTTCCATCGCTGCGCGTGCCAGATGCCCCGCGTTGAAGGTCTTCTGATTCAACCCCAACACCGCACCCGAGCCCGCCGGCACGTTCGGCGTCCGCTCGCCCGCGAGATACGGCAGCAACACCAATCCGCCCGCACCCGCCGGCGCCGCCGAGATCGCTTCCGCCAGCCGCGCGTGATCGTAGCCAAACATCGCCCGCACCTGCTCCGTCACCGTCGTGACGTTCATCGTGCAAAGCAGCGGCAGCCACCCGCCCGTCGACGAGCAAAACGCCGCGATCTCTCCCTGCGGATCGATCACCGGCTTCGTCGCATACGCATAAATCGTCCCGCTCGTGCCGAAGCTCGCCGTCACCACGCCCGGCGAAACATTCCCCGTCCCGATCGCACCCATCATGTTGTCGCCGCCGCCGGCGCTCACCACGACGTCCGTCGACAGCCCGTATTTCGCCGCGATCTCCGGCCGCAAGGTCCCCGCCGCTTCGTGCGACTGCGAGATCGGCGGCAGCCACTCGATCAACTTTTTGTCGATCGCGTTGATCGCGTCCTTCGACCACTTCCGCGTCCGCACGTCCATCAACGCCGTGCCCGACGCATCGCCGAACTCCATGAAGTAGTTCCCCGTCAGGTGGAAATTCAGATAATCGTGCGGCAGCAGCACATGACGCAGCCGCTTGTAGTTCGCCGGCTCGTTGCGCTTGAGCCACAGAATCTTCGGCGCCGTGAAGCCGGGCAGAATCAGATTTCCCGTCTTCCGAATCGCCGCCTTCGGCCCGCCCAACTTCTTCGTGATGATCTCGCACTCCTTCGTGGTGCTCGTATCGCACCACAACTTCGCCGGCCGGATCACTTCGCCTTTCTCGTCCAGCGCCACGAAACCGTGCTGCTGACCCGACACGCCGATCCCGCGCACGCGCTTCGCGTCCACTTTCGCGACGACTTCGGAAATCACGAAATCCAGCGCCGCCGTCCAGTCCTGCGGATGCTGCTCCATGTGCCCGACGGGCAGCCCCTCGATCAACTGATGCGGCGCTCGCGCTTCCGCGATCACCTTGCGGGTCTCGAGGTCGAGAACGACCGCCTTCACGCTCTGGGTTCCGGAATCAATGCCGATGAAAAGACTCATGGGAAAACGTTACTTTTGGGGGACTCGCATCGTCCGCAAATCTCCCTTCGCAGCGCAAGCGACCTGTGGCCGTTGTTGCGCTAACGTTTGTCCCTTGTAGGCCGCCCGCACGCGGACGCTCCGCTGTGGCGGGAAGGGCTTCGCGCCTCGCCCCCCGAAAAACAATTTGCCCTTCGCCGCCTGCAGCCTAATCCGTTCACGGCAACTCATGACCACGGTTGCCACGTCTCACCAACCCGACGGCGAAGCCGATTTCTATCTTCCCGCCGACGAATTCTTCCGCGCCAGCCGGCCCGTCGCCCTGACGTTCGACGACGTTTCGCTCGCCACGCTCTACTCGGAAATCCTTCCGAAGGACGCCGACACCTCCACCGCACTCAGTGACTCCGTCCGTTTGCAGATCCCGGTGATCTCGTCCGATATGGACACCGTCACCGAATCCCGCATGGCCATCGCCATGGCCCTCAACGGCGGTCTGGGCCTCATCCATTACAACATGGCGCCGAAGGACCAGGTGAAGGAGGTCGCGCGCGTCAAACGCCACATCCACGGTCTCATCCAGGATCCGATCACGGTCACCCCCGAACAACATATCGCCGATCTCTTGGCGATGATCGAAGCCAAGCGCTTCGCCTTCTCCACCTTCCCCGTCCTCGACCCCGAGGGCCGCCTCGTCGGCCTGCTCTCCGGCAACGTCGTCAAGGAGCGCTACAAGGCCAAGAAGGTCGCCGAGGTCATGACGCCTCGCGCCCAGCTCATCACCGAGGTCGAATCCGCCGTCGCTCAGGACCCGATCGCCGCCGCCGACGCCTTCTTCTCCGCTCACGTCGGCATCAACAAGATGCTCGTGGTCGACAAAGACGACCGCCTCCGCGGCCTCGTCACCAGTTCCGACGTCGAGAAAATCACCAGCGAGGCCAAGTCCCGCCGCAAACCCGCCCGCGACGCGCACTTCCGCCTCGTCGTCGGTGCCGCGCTCTCGCCCGTCCGCAAAGCCGACGGCTCCCTCGATCGCGAAAAAATTCTCTCCCATGTCGGCCACCTCGTCGATGAACACGTGGACGTGATCGCCGTATCCACCGCGCACGGACACACGAAGGGCGTCGGCGATGTCGTGAAACTCGTTCGCGACGCCTTCCCGAGTCTCACCCTCGTCGCGGGCAACGTCACCAGCGCCTCGGGCGTCGACTTCCTCGCCGATTGCGGCGCCAACGCCATCAAGATCGGCCAAGGCCCCGGCTCGATTTGCACCACGCGCGTGGTCGCCGGCGTCGGCGTCCCGCAACTCACCGCCCTCTACGTCGCTTCCACCGCCGCCAAAAAGCGCAACGTCCGCCTCATCGCCGACGGCGGCATCACCAAATCCGGCGATATCGTCAAAGCCCTCACGCTCGCCGACGCCGTCATCTGCGGCGGTCTGCTCGCCGGCTGCCGCGAAGCTCCCGGTGAAATCATCGAGATCAGCGGCAAGGTCTATAAACAATACCGCGGCATGGGTTCGCTCTCCGCGATGAAAGCCGGCAGTGCCGCCCGCTACGGCCACGACAAAAACGACAAAACCCGCAAGGTCGCCGCCGAAGGCATCGAAGCTCTCAAGGAGGTTTCCGGCTCCGTCGACGACGTTCTCGCCAACCTCATCGGCGGCGTCCAAAGCGGCATGGGCTATCTCGGCGCCGCAAACCTCTCTCAGCTCCGCGAAAAAGCCCGTTACGTCCGCGTCAGCCCCGCCGGCCAGAAAGAAGCCGCCCCGCACGACGTGATCGAGGTCTCCACCCGCACCACCAACTCCTAACCCTCCACCCCACCAATGGACGCGCGGTGCCCCGCCGCGCAAGGGGGTCGCGATTCCACCCGCGACCTACGCCAAACCCAAAGAGCCACCGCCCCCGCGATGGCTCTTTTGATTTTGCTCAACAACGTTCACTTCGCCGCGAGCCAGCGCACCGGCGCTCCGGTATTCGTCCGCGCCGTGTAGATCTTCAACGCCCGTGGATTCACGAGTTTCAAATCGCTCACGCGATTGTCCGTGAAGGTCACCACCAGCGTCCGACAATTGTCGCGCGCCACCTGTGGCGTATCCGGCGCATGATGTTTGAAGTAGATCCACACATTCGAGCTGAGCCGACGATCGGGCACGCCCATCAACCGACGCACCTCGAGCCGGCCGTCGCCGCGCTGAATATCTTCGGACGACGCCAGGATTCGACTCACCGGATACGCGATCGCGCGATCGGCGGCAACAGACGTGGAACTCAACGCGGATGCACTCAGCCCCGCGGCCAGTATGATTCTCGAAACAAATAACGTTTTCATGACTTGGATCTTTTGGGGATTCGGATTCGGCCGAGCCTCGTCCCGCCGGCACCTCACTCGCGCCGACTTGCGTGGAACGCCCACACGGCGTTGACCGGGAACCGGCTCGGCCATTCAAACGGGCCGTCCGCGCGACGAGCACGGACGCCCGGCAATGTTTCACGAGCCGACCGAAACCGCTCCGGTCGAGCGGGCGAATCGCGCCGTCGTCCGCACCGCGCGCCCACGCCGCCCCACCAACTCGCGCGCAACCACGCGAACCGGCAAACGCGGCTGAACCGGGGCGAGTTTCGGGACTCTCGCCGGACCTGGCAGGGCGCGATAATCGCGCACGAACAGCGCCGCCAAAAACGACGCGACGACAATGGCAAACACGGAGCCGGCACCGATCGACTGGCCGCTCCAGCGAACCGCCGCCAGCAGCGCGCTGGCGACGACGAAGACTGTGATCAGGGATTTCATGGTGGGATGGGGGTGGAGGTTTCGCCACCCGTCTCGTCGCCGGAGAACGCGATCGGATGACGAATTCCCAAACGCCGTCCCGCCGCGCTTTCTTTCACCACGTCGTCCTTTTCCTGAAAAATCGGACATCGGGAATCTCCCGATCTTCGCCCGCCGACCTCCCGGGTCCTTGCGTATTCGAAATCCTGACACACCATCGGCGCGCCATGTCCGCGGACCACGAACCGACGGATTCGTTGCCCACGCGACCGAGCCTTCTCGGCCGTCTCGCAAACATCGCCGACGATCGGAGCTGGCGGGACTTCTATCTCACCTACGAGGTTCACATCCGAAAGATCGCGCGTCGCCACGGTCTCTCCGAATCCGACGCCGAAGAAGTCGCCCAGGACGTCCTCCGCCGCGTCGCCCAAACGATCCACGAATATCGCCGCACCGACCGACGCGGCGCCTTCCGTAGCTGGCTTTTTCAACTCACCCGCTGGCGCGCCTCCGATCGCCTGCGCCGCCACAAGCGCGACGCCGAGCCCGCCTCGCTCTCGCTCAACGCCCCTCCACCGCGCGCCGACCGGCCCGGCACCACCGGCGAATTTGAAAATATCTCCGCTTCACCGACACTCGATCGTTCGTTCGAACTCGAGGCCCAACGCTACGTCCTCCACACGCTTCTCTCGCGCCTCGAACGCTCGGTCTCCAAGCGCAACCTGCAAATCTTCCAGATGGTGATGCTCGACGAGGTGCCCGTCCCGCGCGTCGCCGAACTGTTCCACACGCGACCTTCCTCCGTTTATCTCGTGAAACACCGCGTGCTCGAAAAGCTTCGCGCGGAGGTCGCCGGCTTGAAACCGCTCCTGCGCTGACACGCCTCATTCAATGCAGCGAACGCCTTCGATCCCCGACTTCACGGTGATCCGACGGATCGGCGGCGGCGGTTACGGCGAGGTCTGGCTCGGCCGCAGCGTCACCGGCGTGCTCCGCGCGATCAAAGTCATCCGTCGCGATCGCTTCGCCGACGACCGCCCGTTCTTCCGCGAGCTCGACGGCATCACCCGCTTCCAACAAGCCGTCCGCGATCAACCGCGCCAGCTCGCGTTGCTCCACGTCGGACGCGACGACTCCGCCGGTCGGTTCTACTACGTGATGGAGCTTGCCGACGATGCCGACACCGGGCGCGACATCGATCCAGACCGCTACGTGCCGCTCACGTTGAAAGAGCTGCTCGCGCGCCGTCGCCGGTTGGCCGCCGCCGACTGCCTCCGCATCGCCGCCGAACTCGCCACCGCGCTCGGCGAACTTCACCGCGCCGGCCTGCTTCATCGCGACGTAAAACCGTCCAACATCATCCTCGTCGATGGTCACGCGAAACTCGCCGATATCGGCCTCATCACCTCCACGGACGAAACCGTCTCCTCCGTCGGCACGCCCGAATACGCCGCGCCCGAAGGCACCGGCTCCGTCCGCGCCGATCTCTACAGTCTCGGCAAGGTCATCTACGAGCTCGCCACGGGCCTCGATCCCTCGCGCTTTCCCGAACTGCCAGCCGACACCGCCACGCGTCCCGACGCGCGCGAGTTGATGGAGTTGAACGAAATTCTCCTCCGCGCCTGCCACCACGATCCCGCCGCCCGCTACTCCGACGCGGAGAATCTCCTCGCCGATCTTCGTCTCGCGCAAGCCGGCCGTTCCGTCCAGGAACTGAATCGCACGCGCCGGCAGTTGCGCGCCTTCACCTGGCTCGCCGCCTGCGCCGGCGCCGCCGCGCTCGTCGTCATCGGCATCCTCGGCGTTCGAAACTATTTCGCCCTGCGCAAACTCGCCGCGCAGGAAACCGCGTTTCGCCAAAGCGCCGAAGCCAACGAACGTCTCGCCAGCTACACGTCCGATCTTCACTTCGCCCAGCTCGCGCTCTCCAGCGCCAACATCGGCGCCGCCCGCACCGCTCTTCGTCGCCAGCTTCCTGCGCCCGGCCGCGCCGACCTCCGCGGCCTCGAATGGTTCGTTCTCTGGAACGAGAGCGACGGCGACGAAACCCGCCTCTTCGGCTCCGTCGGCCAGCCCGGCGTCACCGCTCTCGCCTTGAGCCCCGACGCCGATTCCGCCGTTTTCATCGAACGCGGCCCACCCAATCGTCTCGTGTTTCTCGATCCGACGACCGGTGCCCGCGAAATCATCGCCGACGATTCTTACGGCCTCGTCGCATACGATTCCATCGCCCGCCAGGTCGTTGTCACGGACGTCAACCTCAACCTCTCGATCGTCGATCTCACCTCCCGCGAACGCCGCCCGCAATCCGCCCGCGGCATCCCGCTCGACGCGTGCGCGCATCGAGGCCTGGTGCTCCTCACCTCCGCCGCTCCCGACAACACCACCATCACCGCGTGGAATTTCCACACCGGCGCCATCGCTTTCCAACTCGAAGCCGCCTCGCTCCAACCCGGCGCTCTCTTCGCCACCGCCGCGCTGACTGCCGACTCCCACCGCCTCGCCTGCGCGATCTACTGGGAGGACGACACCGGCGAACATTTCGACGTTCTCGTCCGCGATCTCGAAACGAACACCGAACTCGCCCGTTTCCGCGACCTCGCTTGGGTCGGCGCACTGCACTTCTCCCCCGACGGACGCCACCTCGCTGTCACGCGATTGACCGAAATCGATCTCGTTGAATTCAACGACTCCCCCGAACTGATCCCGCTCTGCTCCGCCACCGGCAACGAAGTCGTCGCGTTTTCTCCCGACTCGACTTCGATCGCCATCGGCAGCGAACACGGCCGCCTGCAGCTCTGGTCGGTTACACCAGGAAACCGGCTCGCCGATCTCAAAGGTCACGAGGCCGGCGTCTGGTGCGTCGACTGGTCCCGCGATGGACGCCTCCTCGCGTCCGGCGGCATGGACGGCACCGTTCGTTTTTGGGCGCTCGATCAACCGCGCCGTCCGCGCATTCGCACCGAGCTCTGGTCCGACTTGCTGGGCTCGATCGCTTTCTCGTCGGACTCCTCGCACCTCATCGCCACCGACCGCACCGGCCAGGGTGTGCTCTTCCACACGGCCACGTTCTCCGAACTCCATTTAATTCCAGACGTGTTCCATCCGCTTGCCGCGACTCGCGACGGCAAACTTCTCGCGCTCGCTTCCGATTGGCGGCTCGTCAAAACGACCTTGAGCGACGGCACCTCCGAACCGACGCCGCTCTCCCTCGCCGGCAAATCCGCCATCACCGCCTTCGCCGTTTCCTCCGACAATCGCTTCGCCGCCTTCGCCCATGAGGGAGGCGAACTCGTCGTGTGGAACCTCGACCGCTTCACCGTCCACCCCACGCCGCTGCCAACGATCTCCGGCGTGAAATCGCTCGCGATCTCGCGCGACGGTCGGCGGCTCGCGCTGGGCGACTGGTCCGGCTCGCTCCGTCTGATCGATCTCGAAACGAACGAAGTCACCGAGCTCCCCGGCGACGCATCCCACGAAACCTGTCTGCTGTTTTCCGCCAACGACACCCTGCTCGCCGCCGGCACCGAAGACGGCCGCCTCAGCATCTGGGATCACCGCGCCAAATCGCTCGTCGCCCGCACGCAGGCGCACGGCGCCGCGATCCGTCATCTCGTTTTCACGCCCGACGGCTCGCGACTGCTCACCGGCGGCGCCGAGGGCTTGATCGTCGTCTGGAGCACCGCCAACTGGCGCTGGCTCGCCGCCTGGTCGATCGACGCCCACCCCCCGCACGGCCCGGAGGGCGTTTATCTGCTCGCAAGCTCCCCCAACGGCGACTGGCTCGCCGCGCTCACCGACAAAGGCACGCTGCAGCTCTGGGACTGCCGCATCACGCCGCGGCCGCCCACAGCCTCGTTTTGAGCACAGCCTTTGTTACGAGAACATCGGACCCTCGACAGGGTTCACGCCCGGCACGACGTTCACCCTCATCATGCGCCGCGGCGGCCTCGGGCCCTTCGGTCGCGGCATCGCCATCACCCACTGCCGGTTTCGATATTCGTCCGGTGTCGCATCCGCTTCGGGCTCATCCAACGGTCGCGAATCCGTCAACTGCACCTGGGTGAACTGCCTGCTGGTAAACACAAACGCCCGGTCGTCCGCCAGCCGGTGCACGCTTCCTTCCGCCGCGTCGATCCGGGTTGACGCTCCCTCCAGCACCACCGCGCCGGAAAGCACGCGCATCGACTGAAACCCCGCCGGAAATTCGTCCGTGTAAACCACCTGATACTCGCCCGGCTCCATGGAAACAATCAGCCGCTTGTCGCCGGCCGCGTCCACGAACTGGTGCAGCATGCACTTCACGTTGGAACTCACCGAGCAGTCCACGTGCGCGGGATAGAGCGTCGTCACCTCGCCGGTGTCGACGCCGCTCTCACTTTGTTGGATTTCCGGATTCATTGTCTGCCCCTCTCATCTTGCCCGCCGGGCGCCGCCGGGGACCCCGCTGGCGGACGCTCGCCACCGGTTCACGTCGGCGGAGCGAAAAAGCCATCCGCCCGCCTGCTTGCCCCAGTGCGATCCGGATGTCATGGCGCCGCCAATACAGCCGTAACCACCATTCCACTACAAACGAAGACTTCTCTCAACCTGACGTCAGGTTTTGGCGCACGCCCGCCACTCCCCCTCTCCTCCTTCTCGCGCCCTCACCTCCCAACCTTGCGCTCAAAGTGTCATATAATGTATGACACTTTCAACTCCCCCATGCTCTCCAGCCCCGCCCCCCCCCTCGCCATCCTCGACCCGCTCGCGCTCGCTCTCGATGCCGCCGCCACCGCGACCGCCCGCTCCGCCAAGAAACTCGCGCGTCCACGCCGCCGGTCCGGCCGCGCGCTTTCACCCGGTCCCGACACCCCGCTGTGGAACGAACTCGCCAGCGAATGCCGCGCCTACCTCGTGCGATACGGCGACAAAGCCCGTCTCGCCCGCGTCCTCGGCCTCCCTCGCCAGCGCGTTCATCAACTGCTCGTCGCACGCTCCGCCTGCCCCGACGCCGAACGCACGCTGCAACTTCTCTCTGGCTCGCCCACCAACGCCGCGGCCGCGACACGCTCTAAACCCTCCCCCGACCTCCCCCGCGAAAGCGTCATACATTGTATGACACTTTTTCCCGCTCTCTCCCGCGTGCAGCCGCACCTTGCGCGCCACGTTCGCGCGTTCCGCCCCCTTCAACCGCTGGAATTTTGTTTGCCCTGCCTTTCGCGCTCCGCTCTCTCCTGACCCGCAACAGGGGTCTCCACTTCGAGCTTCGGTTGCGCATTCACCAGCAACCATGTCTCTCCTCCCTTTCACGAGTCAGCTCATCGCCGACGTCGGCATCTCCCTCGGCGACGAAGGCAAGGGCCGCCTCATTCCCGAAGTCGCCGACGAGCTCCGCGGCACCAATGCCCCCGTCTCCGTCGTCCTCAAGGTCAACGGCGGCGCCAACTCCGGCCACACCGCCGGCGGCGTGAAACTCAACCTCCTCCCCGCCGGCGTCGTCGTGCGCGACGCCGCCCACCTCTGCGTCGGCGCCGGCGTCGTCGCCGACCCGCGCAAATTCCTCTGGGAAGCCCGCCCGCTCGAAAAGAAGGGCCACGTCATCCTCTCGCGCCTCCTCATCGACGAGCGCACCCTCGTCTCCGATCTCACCCACCGCCTGCTCGACCTCGCGTGGGAGGACTACCGCGTCAACATCCTCGGCGAGGAACCCCGCGGCTCCACCGGCCGCGGCATCACGCCCGCCTACCTCGACGAGGTCGGCCAGTGGCAGATCACGTATTCCGACTTTCTCGCCGGCCCCAACTATTTCGCCCGCAAGCTCGCCCAGCGCGCCGACCGCGCCCTTCGCGTCATCCAGCACGTGTGTCGTGTTTCTCCGGATACGTTCGCCGGCTTCTTCGACAAGCTCACCGCCGCCGAACTCCGCGCCAACGCCGAGGCGATCGAGATGGGCGTCTTCGATCAGAACGAATTCGACTTCACCCGCTTCCGCGGCGCCGAGCCGTTCACGCTCAACCTCCCGCTTCTCACCGAGACCTACTGGAACGCCGGGTCCGCGCTCGCCGCCAACATCGGCGAGGTCCGCGAACTCATCCTCCGCGAACTCCACGCCGGCCGCACCGTCATCGGCGAATTCGGCCAGGCCTACTGGCTCGACAAACGCCACGGCTTCTCGCCCAACGTCACCGCGTCCCACACGTTCACGCCCGAACTCTTCGAGAGCGCCGGCATACCCGTGCAACGGATACACACGTTCGGCGTCGCCAAGGCCTACGACACCAAGGTCGGCACGCACACGTTCCTCACCCAGATGGACGACGCCCACCCCCTCGCGGTGAAGCTCAAGCGAATCGAGTTCGGCACCTCCACCGGCCGCCAGCGCATGGTCGGCTGGTTCGACGCCGTCGAAAAGGGCGACGTCCTCCGCTACGGCGGTTTCCAGGACCTCATGCTCAACAAGTCCGACGCCCTCACGCACTCCGGCGAATGGCGCGGCGAGCTCCTCATCTGCGTCGCCTACGAGGACGCGAACGGCAAACGCTACCACCACGTCCCGCGCAACGAAGCCGTCCGCAAAACGCTCAAGCCCGTTTATACGCGCCACGCCGGCTGGTCCGAGGACATCTCGCAGATCCGCCATTTCTCCGCGCTGCCGCAAAACGCGCAACGCTACGTCGCCGCGATGATGAAGAGCATCCTCGACGTCGCCTACCACGGCGAAACCTGGCCCGCCGCCGACAAGCTTCCCAATCTCCGCTACCTCGGCGTCGGCCCCGAACCTTCGCAAATCATCAAGGACGTGCCGCCCACCGCCGAGCTGGTTAAGCTCGCCTGAGCAACACCCCACGCCGTCACCGCCGCCTCAGCTTTCCGTCCGCTTCGGCTCTCCCATCGCAAACGGCGGATGCGAAAATCGCTCGCCCAGCTTGCCGCGGCTTTCCGTTTTCGCGCTCTCTCCGGTCGGCAACGCCGGAGGGGTCTCACACAGCGTCCAGTATTCGAAAATCAATCGCAGGCATTTCCTCAACTCCTCGACCGTGCTTGGTTTCACGATATAGCTCGCCGCCCCGAGTCGATATGCCGTCTTCACATCGTCCGCATCCGACGACCCCGAAAACATCACCGTAGGGATGAGCGCGAGATCCGATCGCGACCGCATGAACTCCAGCACCGCGAATCCATCCGCCACCGGCATCTTCAAATCGGTCAAAACGAAACAGGGATACGGATCCTCGACGCGGTCGGAAAACTTTCCCTGCCCGCTCAAATACGCGATCGCCTGCGCGCCATCCTCGACCGTCCGGATCTCTTTATCCAAGCCGGCCGCACGAAGCCCCGCGACGATCAACTCCCGATCGATCGGGCTGTCGTCCACGACGAGCACTACACCAGTTCGCCGCATTCTCCGAGATTCTCCCCGGCGGCATCCGACGCAATCGCTATGCCGCGTCTTTTTGCCTGATCCGCTCGTTCGGCAAACGCCTTAACTCCTCATCGAGTTTCGGACGAGTGCTCCAGATGCGCCATCGCTTCGCCCAGCGAGTAGATCGACCCCGTCACCACCACGACGTCGCCCGCTTCTCCCGCCTCGCATCGTCCGCCCGCAAACAACCGCGAAACCCGGTCCGCCATCACCGCGCCGGAAAACTCGCGCGGAACAAGCGATTGCAACCGCTCCACCGGCACCGCGCGCACGTCGCGCGGCTCGACCAGATGCAGCGCACGTGCATGCCGGCAGATCACCTCCAGCAACGGCCGCGCGCGCTCCACGCCCAACACCCCAAAAACGACAATGGGTTGCTTCCCCGTTTCCGCCCGCAACTGCGCAAGATTTGCGTCCAGCGTCGCCGCGCCTTCCGGGTTGTGCGATGCATCCAGGATCAACGTTCGTCCGCTCACTTCGCGCACGTCCCACCGTCCCGGCCACGCCACGTTCGCCAATCCCGTCGCGATCGCGTCCTCGCTCATCCGCCAGCGCTCGCCCAGCGCACGCGCTGCCAACACCGCCGTGCCCGCGTTCCAACGCTGATACACCCCCGCCAGCGCCGGCCGCGGATACGTTTCGACGTCATCGCCAAACACCTCGCGCACGGACACGCACCACGCGTTTTTCCGCTCCGCCGTTTCCCGCATCAGCCGCTCGGCTTCGAGCGGCATCCGCCCGATCACCACGGTCCGCCCCGCTTTGATGATGCCCGCCTTCGCGCGCGCGATGTCCTCGATCGAATTACCCAGCCACTCGCAGTGATCCAGTCCGATCGACGTGATCACGCTGACTTCCGGTTCGGCGATGTTCGTAGCGTCAAACTCCCCGCCGAGCCCCACCTCCAACACCGCGATATCGCATTGCGCCCGCGAAAACTTCAGCAATGCCATCGCGGTCATCACTTCGAAAAACGAAGGACGCATCTCCGCGCCTTCCTCCGCTTCGATTCGTTTCGAGATCGGCGCCAGCTCCGCCGCCAACCCCACGATCTCTTCCTCCGTCAGCCGCTCGCGATTTACCTGCACGCGTTCGCCGAGATGCACGAGATGCGGCGACGTATAGAGTCCCACGCGCCATCCCGCCGCCCGCAGCATCGCTTCGATCATCGCCGCGACCGATCCCTTCCCGTTCGTGCCCGCCACGTGCACCACGGGCATCGTTCGCTCCGGATTCCCCAGCGCCGCGGCGAGCGGTCGCATGCGATCGATGCCCAACCGCGTGCCACGCGGTTTGAGCGCATACAACTGGTCGACCAACGCCCGATAACCCGCCGGCTCGCCCATGGTTCGTGCGTTCGACTAGTTCTTCGCCACGCCGAACCGCGCGCGCCCGGGTCTTTGCCGTCGCGTTCTCACTTCTTCGCCGTCGCCGGTCCGGTGGCGGCTTTCTTCTTCACATGCAACGCCAGCAGCAGATCGCCGAGGCGTTCGCGCATCTCGAGCCGGCTCACGATCTGATCGATCAAGCCGTGCTTCAGCAAAAACTCCGACGTCTGAAAACCCGGCGGCAGCGTCTGCTTCGTCGTATCCTTGATCACGCGCGGCCCCGCGAAACCGATCAACGCCCCCGGCTCCGCCAAGATCACGTCGCCCAGCGTCGCGAAACTCGCCGACACCCCGCCCGTCGTCGGATGCGTCAGCACCGAAATATACGGCAGCTTCGCCTCCGCCAGCCGCGCGAGCGCCGCGCTCGTCTTCGCCATCTGCATCAGCGAGAGAATGCCTTCCTGCATCCGCGCGCCGCCCGACGTGCTGAAGATGATGCACGGAATCTTCCGCTCGATCGCCGTCTCGATCGTGCGCGTGATCTTTTCACCCGCGGCCGAGCCCAACGTGCCGCCGCAAAAACGAAAATCCATCACCGCAATCGAGACTTCGATCCCCTGGATCTTGCCCGTGCCGGTGATCACCGCCTCCGGCAAACCGCTCTCTTTTTCGTATTTCTTGATCCGCACCGGATACGGCGCCGAGTCCACGAACTGCAGCGGATCGCCCGATTTGATCGTCGCGCCCGTCTCCACGAACGTCCCTTCGTCCATCAACCGCCGGATCCGCTCGCGCGCCCCGATCGGAAAATGGTGGCCGCTTTTCGGCACCACCATCTGGTTGTCTTCGATCTCCTTGGTGAAGACGGCTTCACCCGAGATCGGGTCTTTCGTGTAGAGCCCTTGCGGGATCTCTTTCTTGCGCGTGCGGCGGACCGTGTAGGTCGGCTTGTTGAAATGACTCATGATTCGTCAGCCGTGGCCAAAAGTGACAACGTTCAGTCGTGTGCATCCCGCTTTCCGCAGGACCAACGCGCAGCCATTGAGGGTTGAACCTGTCGTGAAAACATCGTCGACCAGGAGGTAAGAATGGCCGGCACTTATGGGCACGCCGTCGGCGAGTGCAAAGGCATTTTTGAGGTTCAGTTGCCGCGTGCGGCGATCGTGATGCGTTTGCGAAACCGTATCCACGGTCCGTCGCAACAGTTGTTGCACCGTCGCCCCGCCTCCCGCCGCGCGCGCCAGACACTCCGCGACCAGCTCGCTCTGATTATACCCGCGCTCGCGCAACTTCCGCGGATGCAACGGCACCGGCACCAGGATCGCCCCGCGCGCCAGCTCCAACACATGCGTCGCCTTCCGAAACACCGCTTCGATATCCCCCAACACATGCATTCCGCGGTGATACTTCAACTCGTGCACCAGCGCGCGTCCCGCACCTTTCAATAACACCGCCGTCCGCCCTTCCTGAAAAGCCGGCGCCAGCCCTTCGCAGTGCGGACACAACCGCTCTCCCTCCACCACGCCGAAAAACGGATGCCCGCACGTCGTGCAGTGCGGCGCACGCACATAATCCATCAATCCTTCACACTTCGCGCACACATGCCGCAGCGCCGCGCCTTCCTCCACCAATCCGCGACACTGCACGCAAATCGGTGGAAACACCACGTCGCTCGCCCCGCGGAGGGTCTCCCGCAACAGCGTTTTCATTTTCCGTAAAACACCTTCACCAAAAACAATCCCTGCGGCGGCGCCGTCTGCACCACCGCCGTCCGTTGCCGCGACTGCAAAATCCCCCGCACCTGCTCCGCCGAGACTTTCCCCTCGCCTACCGACACGAGCACGCCCGCGAGGCTGCGCACCATCTTGTAAAGAAATCCGTCCGCCTCCGCGACGATCCGAATCATCCGGCCGCGTCGCGTGACGCTCAACGCCCGCAGCTCCCGCACGGTGTCTTCGCGTTCGGGACCGTTCAACGCCGTGAACGCCCGAAAATCATGCTTCCCCCGCAACACGTCCGCCGCCGCTTGCATCGCCTCGACGTCCAGCGGCCGAAACACCGGCCAGCTATACGGACGCGTGAACGGATCCGCGTCCCCGAGATGCACGCGATACTCGTAACGCTTTCCCGTCGCTTGGAATCGCGAGTGAAAATCCGGCTTCGCCGGCCGCACCGATTTCACCTGGATCGTTCGCGGCAAACCGATCCGAAACGCCGCCAGCAGCTTCTCCGGCCCGTGCCGCCACGCCGCGTCGAAGTGAAACACCTGCCCCAGCGCATGCACGCCCGCATCCGTCCGACCGCTGCCATGAATGCGTATCGGTTTTCCGAATATCTCCGCGATCCGCGTCTCGATCACGTCCTGCACCGCACGACCGCCGGCCTGACTCTGCCAGCCCGCAAAATCGCCGCCGTCATACGCGCACACGCATTTCCAGCGCGTCACTTCCATCGCTGCCGGATCCTTCATTCTTCCTCCGGCGGATCGAGCAGCGGCGGATTCCGCTGATCCAAAAAATCCTGCAAAATCAACGTCGCCGCGCGCGAATCGATCAACCCGCTCGCGCGCACATCCCGCCGCTTCGCTTTCGCGATCGTCGATTCCGCCTCGTAGCTCGTCAGCCGTTCGTCGACGAGATGCACCGGCAAACCGAGTTCCACCCGCAGCTTTTCCGCCAGCGCCTCCGCCTCCTTCGCCTTCGGCCCCACGCTGTCGTCCATGTTCAACGGATGTCCGACCACGATCTCGTCCACCCGCCGCGACCGCGCCACCGCCACCAGCGCCTGCCAGCGTTTCCCCGCATCCGCATCCGTCAACGCCGGCAACGGCGTCGCCACGCCGAGTTCATCGCCAAACGACAACCCGATCCGGCGCGTGCCATAATCGATTCCCAGAAAACGCATGCGCCGCCATTTCCGACGACCACCCGTCACGGCGCAATTTCATTTGCGACAAGCCCCCCGTCTCGCGAATTTCCGCCCGATGCCCGATCCGCTGCCCACCCTCACGCCCGCCGAGCTCTCGCGCTACTCGCGCCACATCCTGCTCGATGAACTCGGCGTCGAAGGCCAGCGCCGTCTCGCCGCCTCTCGCGTGCTCGTCATCGGCGCCGGCGGTCTTGGCAGCCCCGCCGCGCTTTATCTCGCCGCTGCGGGCATCGGCACCGTCGGCATCACCGACCTCGATCGCGTCGAGGACCACAATCTCCAACGCCAGCTTCTCCACGACACCGCGTCCGTCGGCGAACCCAAGGTCGCCTCCGCCGCCCGCCGGCTCCGCGCGCTCAATCCGCATATCCGCGTGGTCGAGCATCCCGACGGGGTCACCGACAAAAACGCCGTGTCCTTGTTTTCCGAATACGACATCGTTCTCGACGGCACCGACAACTTCACCGCCCGCTATCGCAACAACGACGCCGCCTTCGCCGCAAGAAAACCGCTCGTTTTCGGCAGCATCTTCAAATTCGAGGGCCAGGTCTCCGTCTTCGATCCCGCCCGCGGCGCGCCGTGTTATCGCTGTCTGTTTCCCGATCCGCCGCAGCCCGGCAGCGTTCCCGGTTGCGGCGAGGCCGGCGTCATCGGCGCGCTCTGCGGCGTCATCGGCAGCCTCCAGGCCCTCGAAGCCATCAAGCTCGCCGCCGGCATCGGCGAACCGCTGCTCGGACGACTCCTCACCTACGACGCCCTCACCCAGCGTTTTCAAACCTTCTCGCTCCCGCGCAATCCCGCCTGCCCGTGTTGCGGCCACGCGCCTGTATCCAAAAAACAAACACCAGACGCATCGCCGCCTCCCATGGACCATCCGCCCGAAATCTCCGTCGCCGAGGCGAATTCGCTCCTCCGCACCTCGCCCGAACAGGTCACGCTCATCGACGTGCGCGAACCTTGGGAAACCGAGATCTGCCGGATTCCCGGCGCGCAACTCATCCCCATGCGTCAGATCCCCGAACAGCTCGCCTCGCTCCCGCGCGATCGCCAACTGCTCGTGCTCTGCCACCACGGCGGACGCAGCCAACGCGTCACGCAATTTCTCCGCGCCAACGGCTTTTCCGCCGCCACCAACGTCGCCGGCGGCATCCACGCCTGGGCCGAGGAAATCGATCCCACCCTCCCGCGCTACTGAGCCTCCTCGCCGGCGGGCGGTGGTGCGGTGCTTCAGCCCGCACTCGCGGCCGCCTCACACCCGCAGCTCCATCCGCCGCGCCGCGTAGTCTCGCGCATATTCCGCAAACGCCCGCTTCAGTTTCATCGTCACCGTCTCATCGCCCACCGTGAAGCGGTGTTCGTCGATCCGCACCACCGGCGCGATGTCCTTGGTCGTCGACAATAGAAAACATTCCTCCATCCGGCCCAGCATCGCCGGCGTGATCGTCTCCTCACTTATCGCCACGCCCGCCGCCGGCCCCACCTGTTCGATCAACACGCGCCGCGTCGTCCCGCCCAATATTCCCGCGCTCATCGGCGGCGTGACCACTTTCCCCCCGCGGACAAACGCAATATTCATCACCGCCGCCTCCGTGATTTCGTCGGCGTGGTTCAACATCACCACTTCCTCCGCGCCGCGCGACCGCGCTTCGCGCAGGCAAAGCAGATTGTTGAGATAATTGCCCGTCTTCCACGAGGGATCGAGGCTGCCGATCGGGTTTCTCCGCAAGCCCGTCGCGATCGACAACCGCATCCCCGCGCGCGCCTTCTCCTCCGACAAATTCGGATTCGCCCTCACCAACAACACATAGTCGCTGCGATCCGCCAGCCCCGGATCGAGTCCGATCGGTCCGCCGCCGCGCGTGATTTGTAATCGAATGTAGAGATCGCCCGCGTCTCCCGTCCGCTCGCGATACGCCGCTGCCGTGCGTTTGATTTCCCCCAATGCCTGCCCCGCATCGAACGGCAGAGTCAAATGAAGCGCCGCCGCCGACCGCTCCAGTCGCTGCCAGTGCTCGTCCCACGAAAACACGACGCCGTGATACGTCCGCCAAACTTCGTAGATCGCATCGCCATACAGGAATCCACGATTGATCGGAGCGACCGAAGGTTCGCTCGCGTCGTGCAATCGCCCGTTCGTGCATGCCTGGATATACCCGGAATCGAAAGCCATGGACGCCACCCTGTCGAACCCCGCCCCGCACGCTAACCCGAAATAAGCTGTTCCGTAAATTCCGCCGCGCGTTGTATTCGACCAACAAAAAAGCCCCCGCTCACGCGAGGGCTCTAAATTCAAGGCAGCCTGTTTACTTCTTCCGGGCCTTCACCAGCCCCAGCTCCTTCTTGATGTTCTGCACGCTCGGGAGCGAGATGCCGACCGACTTGGCGATCTCTCCGCCCGTCTTTCCAGCTTCGACGAGCGACTTCACCTTCGCCTTCGTCTCCGCCGTGATCACGGCGCGCTTGCGGCGTTTGCCCGCGCCACCGCCGGGCGCCGCGGCCTTCGCCCGCTTGCGGCCGCGCTTGCCTCCGCTCGCGGCCCGCACCGCGTTGATGAATTCTTCGGCACTGTTGAAGCCGTATTTACCCGGCAACGCGGCGAGCTCCTTGTTGAGTTCGGCGGCGACACTATTTTCCAGTTCAGCCAGTTTCGCTTTGGTCTGCGCGAGGGCTTTGAGTTTATCGGTTAGCATAGAACAACGGGGACATTGATACTGAACACAACTATAGCAAGCCGTGTATAGAGATTGATCAACAATTCTACATTCATCCGGTCAACCGTTTGCGTTCCCCCACGGGAACCCTGAAGAAAACTTGCGAGAACCCGCCGTCCGGGTCTACTGCGCCCCATGGCTCGCATTCCGCTCGAGGACAACTTCAACGATATCATCGCCAAGGCCCAGCGCGGTCTTCGCATCACCGACGCCGATCTCGCCGCGCGCGCCGAAATATCAATTCCCGAACTCGCCGCGCTCAAGGCCGGCCGCCCCCACATCGCCGTCCTGCGCCGCGTCGCCCGCCACCTGCGGCTCAGCCCCGACGCCCTGGAGGTCTCCGCCACCAAGGCCTGGTATCCACAACAGCCCGACTTTCCCACGGGCTTCGCCGCCTTCAATACACCTTACCAGGACATGACGGTGAACAGCTATCTCGTCTGGGACGCGCGCACACGGCTCGCCGCTGTATTCGACACCGGCGCGAGCGCCGAGGGGCTGCTCGATCTCGTCGCCGCCGAAAAACTCACCGTCCGCTATATCTTTATTACACACACGCACGAGGACCACATCGCCGATCTGCCCCGTCTCGCGGCGGCGACCGGCGCTGAAATATGGTCACATGAACTGGAACCTGTGGACAATCCCTCCGCCCGCGTGTTCAAGGAAAACGTCCATTTTCACGTTGGCCCGCTCGCCATCAAGACACTCCTCACCTCCGGCCATTCGCCCGGCATGACCACGTTCTATATCACTGGCCTGAGCTGGCCGCTCGCCATCGTCGGCGACTCCATCTTCGCCGGCTCGATGGGCGGCAGCGCCGACCATTTCGAGGATCAGCTCCGCCATAATAAACAGAAGATCCTCACCCTCCCGCGCGACACCGTCCTCGCCTGCGGCCATGGCCCGCTCACCACGATCGGACAGGAAAAGCTCCACAATCCTTTCTTCGCCCGCTGATTCGGTCGCCACCTTCAATCCCGCCTTTCGTCAGAAAGATGTAAAGAAATCGCGGCCACCGCACACCGTCCGGGTCTCGGCGCCTTGTGATTCGCTTCAACGGCCGCCGCGCCGCCTCGCTTCATCAAAGCTAACGGAATTTTGAATTAGACACCGTTACAGCTCGCTGCTTTTTGGTTCGCGCCGCGTTTCGCCCATGCTTCGCAAAACGATTTTGCTCCTTTCGTTGGCACTCAGCCTGGTCGCAGCGCTCATCGCGATCGCGGCGCAGGAAGACCTGCGGGAACGCCTCGGCGACGCATATTGGATCGTCGGCCTCGCCATCATCGGCTGCGTGCTCCTCGTGTTGAGCGGCTACGTGTGGGACCGCAGCCTCCTCCTCCGCGTCAAGTCCCTCAAGGAAACGGCCGCCACCGCCGCCGACATCCCGTCTGACGACAACGACCCCGACGAAATCATCGGCCTCGCTCGCAAGATCGAGCACATGGCCAAGTCCCTTCAAAACGTCGAAGCGAGCTACCGCGGCATCGTCGAGGACCAGGTCGACCTCATCTGCCGCTACCGCCCCGACGGTCGCCTCACCTTCGTCAACGGCGCCTACGCCCGCGCCTTCGGCCGCAAACGCAACGAGCTCAACGGCACGCTTTTCCCTTTTCTCGAAAACCTCTCCTTCGCCAGCGACAGCCCTTCCACCTTCGAACGCGAACTCGATCTCCCCGACGGCAAGCGCATCTGGCTCCAGTGGACGCAGCGCGCCATCAAAGATAGCTTCGGCGAGACCGTCGAATATCAGGCCGTCGGACACGATATCACGGATCGCCGCGAGGCCGAAGCCGCCCTCCTCCGCGCCAAGGAGGCCGCCGAGGACGCCGATCGCGCCAAGAGCGAGTTCCTCGCGATGGTCAGCCACGAAATCCGCACGCCCATCAACGGCGTCATCGGTTTCGCCCGTCTCCTCAACGACACGCCGCTCACCGCCGCCCAGCGCGAGAGCGTCGCGATGATCCACTCCAGCGGGCTCGCCCTCGAAAAACTCATCGGCGACATCCTCGACCTCTCCAAGATCGAAGCGGGCAAGGTCGAGATCGAGCACGCCCAATTCTCCCCGCAGAAATGCGTCGAGGAGGTCTGCGCCTTTTTCGCCGATCAAGCCCGCGCCGCCGCCCTCAAGCTCGACTTCCGCCTCGATCCCGGCGTGCCCGTCTTCGTCAACGGCGACGAAAGCCGCATCCGCCAGATCCTCGTCAATCTCATCGGCAACGCCCTCAAGTTCACCGAACGCGGCGGCGTCACCGTGCAGCTCTCCTGCTCGCGCGGCGAACAGGACGACAGCGGCACCCGCTCCGCGCGCCTTTTCTTCGCCGTCAGCGACACCGGCGTCGGCATCCCCCCGGAAAAGCTCGCGCTGCTTTTCCAGCCGTTCACGCAGGTCGACTCCTCCGCCCGCCGTCGTCGCGACGGCACCGGCCTCGGCCTGCTGATTTCGAAACGTCTCTGCGAACTGATGGGCGGGACGATCTCCGTCGAGAGCCGTCCCGGCGAAGGTTCCACCTTCCGTTTCTCCGTTCTCACCGACTACCAAGTCGGCGACACCGCCATTCCTTTCCCTGCCAAAGCCGCGAATCCCATCGCGAGCTGACCTCCGAAAAAATTTGGAGGCGCGGGCCGGAATTGAACCGGCGCAT
>ENA-UOVV01000595-UOVV01000595.1-compost-metagenome-genome-assembly--contig:-NODE-595-length-40011-cov-24.631820_pt1 | contig 40011 bp, 39 predicted proteins | sample MGYA00238155_ERZ761577 | MGnify/ENA primary metagenome ERZ761577 (study PRJEB28898, sample SAMN06268775) | compost metagenome | isolation source: Emeryville, CA | place: USA:Emeryville, CA | collected... | reverse complement strand
GTTTAGACGGGGATGATGAGGGAACGGTCGCCCAGCCCTCGGCCGCCTGCCTGATGGTCCGGCAGGACGAGACCTTGGCCAAACGCCGGTTGCTCACCACCGCGGCCCGCCACCGGACGACTCCGGTGACCCTCGATATCCCTGCCGATCGTTCGTCGCGCTCGCCCGTCCTGCAGGAGACAGTGGGACTCTCTCACGGGTAGAAGTCGCGGGGATAAGTTTCTCGAGATTCTGTTCTCCACGGCGTCGCTTACCCCACTCTAGCTCTGCTACGTCGCTTCGCTCCTAGCGACGCTACCCTCCCCACAGGGGGGAGAGAGGGGGGTGTGGCATGGGGGGCCCGGGGATGGGTTCTTCGGGGTTCGATGTTCCTCACGGTGTCATCCCGGCCGGAGAGCCGGGAATCACGTCATCACCTGCGCAGGTGTCGAGTTGGATTCCGAGTCAAGTCCGGGATGACACGTTGGGGTTGGGATGAGGTGGGAGCCCGGACGGTTTGAGGCCTCGAGTCTGTTGCCGCCCCCTTCACCATGCTTCGCATGGCCCTTCCCCCGTTGCAACGGGGGAAGATCCGTGCAGTCCACCTCCGGCGACTGGCCGGGTCCTACCCTGCGAAGCGGTGGAGGGGGGCGGTAGGACGCGGTGGATGAAGGCCGGATGAACGGATTCTGAACGGTGGCCTAAGCGGGCGTTCAAGCCACGGGCGATAAGTCCTCGTTAACCATACGGAGGCGGGACAAATGGGTCACCTCATCGACATTCTGGATGCCGTGGTTTTCATGCTGCCGGTGGCGGCTGCCGCGGGGTATGCGCTGGGGCTGGCGACGCGCCTGGTGCGGCAGGCGCAATGACGGCCCGGATCAGCCCCAGTTGAGGGGGATGACTTCGACGATTTCGCCCGGAGGCGCGCCGGGGTGGTCTTCGGGTTGCACGATGAGTGCATCCGCCAGGGCCAGCGAGCTGGAATGGCCGCTGTCGGTTTCGAGGATCGGCGTCACCTCAAGGAAACCGATATCGTTGCGGCTGAGCCGGCCACGCAGGTAATGGCGGCGGGGGCCGTTCGGGGGTAGGGCCGCGAGGGTGGGAACGCCGATACGCGGCCAGAGCGGGTCGGCGTGGCCCAGCATGGCGCGAAGCGCCGGTTTCAGGATCACCGTGGCGGTGACGAGGGCCGAGACCGGGTTGCCAGGGAGGCCGAAGACGAGGGTCTTGCCACGCGTGCCGAACATCAACGGCTTGCCGGGCCGCATCCGCAGCTTCCAGAAATCGAGGTCCACGCCGAGATCGCGCAGGACTTCCTGAACGTAGTCGCGCTCGCCCACGCTGGCGCCGCCAGTGGTGATGAGCATGTCGACGCCGGCATCGAAGGCTTCGAGCAGGCGGGCGTCGATCTGCGCCTTGTCGTCGGGGACGATGCCGAGATCGAGGATGCTTTCGGCGAGGGGCGCGAGCATGGCCGCGAGGCCAAAGCTGTTGGAGGAGACGATCTGGTCCGGCCCGAGCGGCGTGCCGGGCGGTACGAGTTCGTCGCCGGTGGCGACGATGGCGATGCGCGGCCGCCTGGTGACGGTGAGGCCCGGCTGGTTGGCGCCGGCGGCGAGGCTCAGCATCTGCGGTGTCAGCGTGGTTCCAGCGGGCAGCAGTTCGGCGCCGCGCCGGAAGTCGTAGCCCATCTTGCGCACATTGGTGCCGGGGCTGATGGCTTTGGCGAAGCTGATCTGGTTGCCGTTGGCAGTGGCGTCCTCCTGCATCACCACGGCGTCGGCCCCGATGGGCATGGGCGCGCCGGTGAAGATGCGGACGCACTGCCCGTAGCCCATCATGCCCACGAAGCGCGAGCCGGCCTGCGAGGTGCCTGCGAGCTTGAGGGGCTTGCCCGGGAACACTTCGTCGGCGCGGACGGCATAGCCATCCATGGCGCTCGAGTCGAAGGGCGGCTGGTTGTGGCTGGAGGTGAGCGGTTTCGCGAGGACGCGGCCATTGGCGGCGCTGAGCGGCACCGTCTCGGCGCCGAGGACCGGGAGCTTGGCGAATATGCGCTCGAGCGCCTCGTCGACGGGCATCATCTTACGAAATCTCCCGACTTGCCGCCCGACTTCTCTTCGAGCTGGACGGCGAGGACGCGCATGGCGCGATCATGCGACTTGGCCATGTCGTAAAGGGTGAGCGCAGCGACGGATGCTGCTGTCATTGCTTCCATTTCGACGCCGGTCTGGGCCGTGGTCTCGGCCGTGGCGCTGACCAAAAGAGTGTCGCCGTCGCGGGTGATCTCGACTTCCACCTTGGTGAGCGGAATGGGGTGGCAGAGGGGGATGAGCTCGGCCGTCTTCTTGGCCGCCATGATGCCAGCGATGCGGGCAACGGCGAGGGCGTCCCCCTTCTTCAGTTCGCCGCCCATGATGAGGTCGAGCGTTTCGGGCTGCGCCTCGAGGCGGGAAGTGGCGAGGGCGCGGCGGCGCGTGACCGCCTTGTCGCCGATATCGACGATGTGCGCCTCGCCCTTGTGATTGAGATGGGTGAGGGCCATCAGCCGTTCAACAGCTTGATGGTGGCAGCGGTGACGTCGTCCTGGCGCATGAGGCTCTCGCCGACGAGGAAGGTGCCGATATTGCCGTCGCGGTCGAGACGGCGGATGTCGTCGTTGGTGAAGATGCCACTCTCGGAGACGAGATGCACGCCGGAGGGGACGCCGCCCGCGAGGTTGATCGAGGTTTGCAGCGTGGTCTCGAAGGTGCGCAGGTTCCGGTTGTTGATGCCGATGAACTCGGCATTGAGGCCGAGCGCGCGGTCGAGCTCGATCTGGTCGTGCACCTCTACCAGCGCATCCATATGCCATTCCTCGGCCGCGTCGAGCAGATAGCGCGCCGTGTCGTCGGTTACGGCAGCGAGGATGATGAGGATGCAGTCGGCACCCCAGGAACGGGCCTCGGCCACCTGGTAGGTCTCGAACAGGAAGTCCTTGCGCAGCACCGGCAGGCTGGTGGCGGCGCGGGCCTCGATGAGGTAGCTGGGCGAACCCTGGAAGCTCGGCCGGTCGGTGAGGACCGAGAGGCAGGCGGCGCCGCCCAGCTCGTAGGCGCGGGCAAGCTCCGCCGGGTTGAAATCGGCGCGGATGAGGCCTTTGGACGGGCTCGCCTTCTTCACCTCGGCGATCAGCGCGTACTTGCCCTCGGCGCGTTTCTTCTTGAGCGCGGAGAGGAAGCGGCGGACCGGTGGCGCGTCATGGGCCGCGGCGACCACCTCGTTCCACGGACGCAGCGTCTTGGCGGCGGCGATCTCTTCGCGCTTGTAGAGTTCGATTCTGGAGAGGATGTCGGACATTATCAGCTGTTCGATACGGCGATGAGGGCGTCGAGCTTCGCCTTGACGCGGCCGGAGTCGATGGCGTCGGCGGCAAGGGCGACCCCGGCCTTGAGGTCGGGCGCCTTGTCGGCGACAACGAGGGCGGCGGCGGTGTTGTAGAGCACGATGTCGCGATAGGCGTCGCGCTGGCCATCGAACAGGGCGCGCATGCGTTCGGCATTGTAGGTCGAGTCGCCGCCCTTGAGGTCGGCGAGGGTAGCGCGGGGGAGGCCTGCATCCTCGGGGTTGAGGTCGAAGCTGCGAAGGTCGCCGTTGCGGATGGAGGCCACGAAACTGGTGCCGGTGGTGGAGAGCTCGTCGAGTCCGTCGGCGCCGTGGATCACCCAGGCCGAAACGGCGCGGTTGGCGAGGAGCGCCGCCGCGACCGGCTCGACCCAGCGCTTGTCGTAGACGCCCAGCACATAGCGGCGGGCACCGGCCGGATTCGACTGCGGCCCGAGCAGGTTGAACATGGTGCGGGTGCCCATCTCCACGCGGGTGGGGCCGACATGCTTCATGGCCGGATGATGCGCCGGGGCGAACATGAAGCCGACGCCGACCTCGGTGATGCACTGGGCGATCTTCTCAGGCGCAAGGTCGAGCTTGATGCCAAGTGCGACGAGGACATCCGACGAGCCGGACTTGCTCGAGAGCGCGCGGTTGCCGTGCTTGGCGACCGGCACGCCGACCGTGGCGGTGACGAAGGCCGAGGCGGTGGAGATGTTGAGCGTTTCGGCGCCATCGCCGCCGGTGCCAACAATGTCGATGGTGTTCTCAGGCTCGGGGACGGGCACCGGCACCATCTTGTCGCGCAGGATGGAGACGGCGGCGGCGATCTCGCCCACGGTTTCGCCCTTGACCCGCATGCCCATGAGGAAGGCGCCGATCTGGCTGGGCGTGGCGTTGCCCTCCATGATCTGGGTCATGACGGAGCGCATCTCCTCGCCAGTGAGATCCTGGCGGGAGGCGATCTTGTTGAGCGCGGCCTTGATGTCCATCACGCGGCTTTCCTCATGTTGAAGTCGTGGGCGAGGTTGAGGAAGTTCTGAAGTATCGCGTGGCCGTTCTCGGACGCGATGCTTTCAGGGTGGAATTGCACGCCGTGGCTCGGATACTGGCGGTGCTGCATGCCCATGATCAGGCCGTCATCGGTGGATGCGGTGACCTCCAGCGTTTCGGGCAGGGTCTCGGGCTTGACGATGAGGGAGTGGTAGCGCGTCGCCTCGAAGCCGGAGTTGAGGCCGCGGAACAGGCCCTTGCCGGTGTGATTGATCTTCGACGTCTTGCCGTGCATCAGCTGCGGCGCGCGGATGACGTTGCCGCCGAAGGCCTGGCCCATGGCCTGGTGACCGAGACAGACGCCGAGCAGGGGCGTCGAAGGCGCGAAACGCGCGATGAGCGACAGGCAGATGCCGGCGGTGTCGGGCGTCGCCGGGCCGGGCGAGAGGACGATGGCTTCAGGTTCGAGCGCCGCCACCTCGTCGAGGGTGATCTTGTCGTTGCGCTTCACGGTGGACTGGGCGCCCAGTTCGCCGAGGAAGTGGACGAGGTTGTAGGTGAAGCTGTCGTAATTATCGATGACGAGAAGGCGCATATCCGAGGTTCCCCTGAGCCAGTTCTAAAGCAGCAGGCCGCCCCGCCAAAGCAGGAACGGCCGGTTCAGAGCCAGCTTTGCCATCGCCCCGTCGGCATCCCTGCCATCGTCATTGTCCGATCCTCGCTTCGCCAGCGTAGCGTAGAGCTTCTTCGGCCGCGCTGAAAAGGGCGCGGGCCTTGTTTTCGCATTCCAGCTGTTCGAGTTCGGGCTTGCTGTCCGCCACGATGCCGGCGCCCGACTGCACGTAAATCTTGCCCTCCGACACGATGGCGGTGCGCAGGATGATGCAGGTATCCATCGAGCCGTCGGCGCCGAAATAGCCGACGCAGCCGCCATAGATGCCGCGGCGGGTCTTTTCGAGCTCGTCGATGATCTCCATGGCGCGCACCTTGGGGGCACCGGAGACGGTGCCGGCCGGGAAGCCGGCCGAGAGCGCATCGACGAAATCCTTGTCCTCAGCGAGTGTGCCCACCACGTTCGAGACGATGTGCATGACGTGGGAATAGTACTCGAGGAAGAACTTGTCGGTGACCTTGACCGAGCCGATTTCGGCGACGCGGCCAACATCGTTGCGGCCGAGGTCGAGCAGCATCAGGTGCTCGGCCAGTTCCTTGGGGTCGCTGAGCAGCTCGTCGGCCAGTTCCTTGTCGCGGGTGGGCGTCGCGCCGCGCTTGCGGGTGCCGGCGATGGGCCGGATGGTCACCTTGCCGTCCTGCACCTTGACAAGGATCTCCGGGCTGGAGCCGGCGATCTGAAACTTCCCGAAATCGAGGAAGTACATGTAGGGCGAGGGGTTGGTGCGGCGGAGCGCCCGATAGAGCGCGGTGGGCGGCAGGTCGAAATCGGCCGAGAAGCGCTGCGAAAGCACGACCTGGAAGATGTCGCCGGCACGGATGTATTCCTTCGCCGCCTCGACCATCTCCGCGTACTCGGCGGGCGTGGTGTTGGAGGTGACGGCGATGCTGTCGAGCTTGGGTGGCGTGGTGGAATAGGGCAGGGTGCGGCCGAGGCGGGCGACGGCATCGTCGATGCGGGTCTGCGCCGCTTCCCAGGCCTGCCGGGCGCTGACGCCTTCGCGCACATAGATGGGCGCGGTGAGGTAGAGCTCGTCTTTCACCGTATCGAAGACGGCGAGCACTGTGGGGCGCATGAGGATGGATTCGGGGAAGCCGAGCTCGTCTTCGTGGCGGTCGGGCAGCACTTCCATCTGCCGGACCATGTCGTAGCCGAGATAGCCGTAGATGCCGGCGGCGGTGGAGGGAAGGCCGGGCGGGACTTCGGCCTGACTTTCGGCGACCAGCTGCCTGAGCGCATCGAGCGGGTGCTCGTCCAGCGCGACGAAGGCATCGGGCGCGAGGCCAGCATTGCGGTTGATGCTGGCCCTGCCGTTCTCGACCTTGAGGATGATGTCGGGATCGAACCCGATCATCGAGTAGCGGCCGCGGATGGCGCCGTCCTGCACGGATTCGAGAAGGAAGGTGTTCTGCCGCCCGTCGGCCAGCTTTAGGTAGGCGCCGATAGGCGTTTCGAGATCGGCGACGACGCGGCGGAAGACGATCTGAGCGCGCCCTTCGTCATAGGCCGCGGCGAAGCGGCTGAACGGGTCGTCCGCCATCTCACTGCGCCGTGTTGAGGCTGAGCAGGTTCAGCAGCGCCTGCGTGTTGATCCTGTAGCCCACCGTGTCGAGCAGGCCGCGCTGGAAGTCGGAGTCGAGCCCGTCGGTGATCGAGTTCTCGACGAAGGCCTGAATGTTCGGCGCGGTTTCGCTGGCTTCGGCAGGGATGATCTCGACGACGCGGAAGATCACCTGGTCGCCATCGCCGTTCGGGGCGGCGCCGAAATGGTTCGGACCGCCACTGAAGATGGCCGAGGCGACCGTCGCATTGAGCACGCTGGTGCCGTCGCCGTTGCGGGTGAGCGGCTGGCTGAGCACCGGGAACTGGTTCAGCTCGGCGGCCACATCCTCGAAGGGCACGCCGGCACGCAGCTTGTCGAGGGCCACCGCAACTTCGGTGGTGAGCGCCTCGGAGGTCTTTTGCGCCGTCCAGGCTTCGGCGACCCTGTCGCGCACTTCGTCGAGGGTCTGGTCGCGGGCCGGTTCGATCCCCTTGAGGTCGAACCAGATATTGCGGTTGGAACCCAGCGAGATGCCCGGGGTGAGGCCGCCCAGCTCGGCCCGGAAGATGGCGGAGGCGACATTGGCGCGCACATCGGCCGGAATGTCCGCGTCGTCTGCGAGTTCGGCGCCGCCGGCAGAGACGCTGAGCGACTTGACCGCGAGGCCGAAGCGCTCGCCGATCTCGGAGAGCGGCCGGAAGGCGGCGCGCAGTTCCTCCACCTGGTCGAGGATGTCGGCGATCTCGTTGCGGGCGGCATTGACGGCGAGCCGCCGGGTGATCTCCTCGCGCGCTTCTTCGAGCGTGACCTGGTGGGTCGGCTGGATCTCGGTGACGAACACGGCGCGCTTGGCACCGCCAATGCCTTCGATGATCGCGACATCATTGGTGTCGGCGAGGGCGAAGGCAGCCTCGGCGAGCGAAGAGTCGGTCACCTCGGCCTTGCTGCGCAGGCCGATATCGATGGGCGCGACCGAAGTGGCGGCGACGACCTCGACGACCGGGGTGCCGGCGGCCTTGGCGTCGGTGAAGGCCGTCTCGAGCTCGGGAGTCGAGAGCGGCACCTGCTTGATGGCGCGCTTCTCCGGAGTGACGAGGCTGTCTTTAGTTCGCTCATACTCGGCCACGACTTCGTCCTCGGGGACGGACTTGTTAGCGGCGAGCGTTTCGGGCGTGAGGACGAGGATATCGACCGCGCGAGTCTCGAGCGTGCGATACTGGGCCTGATGGTCCTTGAGGTAGGTGGCCAGATCATCCTCGGTCGGTTCGGCAACCGGGGGCAGCGAAGTTGCGTTGAGCACGAAGTAGTCGACGGTGCGCTTGTCGCCAGCATAACGGCTGACGAGTTCGAGCGCAGCGTTCGGCGCCGGGGATTCCCCTGTGAGGCCTGCCAGCAGCTGCTGGCGACGCGCCGCATCACGCTGGAGGTCGAAATATTCTTTCTCGGTGAAGCCGCTGTTCTGCAGCACGAGCTTGAAGGTTTCAGGGCTGAAGGCGCCCAGGGTGCCGGCGAAGTTGGGATCGGCGCGGACCATTTCGGTGAGCTTGGCGTCGGAGACGCCCAGGCCAAGGTCGCGCGCGAACTTGCTGACCGTGGCCTGCGAGGCCAGTTGCTGGATGGCAACGCCCGGAATGCCAGCGGCGATGGCTTCCTCGTCGGTGGGGAAGCGGCCGGTCTGCTGGTAGAAGGCGTTGAGCTGCGTCTGGTAAGCGCGCTGGAAGTCGCGCGCCGAGATATCGACGCCGCCGGCCGTGGCGATGGTATTGCTGCCGAAGGTGGTGATGACTTCGGAAATGCCGAAGCCCGCGAGGCCGATGATGAGGAAAACGCCGAGGATTTTGCCGAACCAGGTCTTGGTGAGCGAGCGGAAGATATTGAGCATCAATCGGTTCCAGTGGCGTCTAGGCGCTTTGCGGGCGGCGGATACTAGACAGGGTCGAGTTTGTGCCGCAAGGCACGTTGGCCGGGATATTTTGGCATGGGGGTTATGGCAAACGCCCCCGATAGGCAAGTAGCGGAGCAAGACGGTGACGGCAGAGATCACACCCCTGATCGCAGGCAACTGGAAGATGAACGGCACGAGCGCCTCGCTGGGCGAGGTGCAGCGGCTGGCTGAACTGCTGGCCGCAGGCGAGCGGCCACGCTGCACCATCGTCATCTGCCCGCCTGCCACGCTGCTGGCGCCGCTCAATGCCATTGCGGCCCCGAGCGGCATCGTTACCGGCGGGCAGGACTGCCACCACCTGCCGAGCGGCGCCCATACAGGGGACATCAGCGCCCAGATGCTGGCCGATGCCGGTGCCCAGTATGTGATCGTGGGGCATTCGGAGCGCCGGGCCAACCATGGCGAGACGGACGCCCTCGTGCGCGACAAGGCTGTGGCCGCGATGACGGCCGGGCTGAGGCCGATCATCTGCGTCGGTGAAACCGAGGAAGAACGTCGCGCTGGCCGTGCCGAGGAAGTGGTCGCCACCCAGATTGCCGGATCGGTGCCCGAGCAGATCGGCCAACTCGGAATCGTCATCGCCTATGAGCCCGTGTGGGCCATCGGTACGGGGCTGACGCCCACCAGCGACGACATCGCGCAGATGCATGACACCATCCGCCGGCTGCTCACGGAGCGGCATGGCGAAACCGGCGCGGCGACGCGGATTCTCTATGGCGGTTCGATGAAACCGGCCAATGCACGCGAGATTCTGCGCATCGAAAACGTGGATGGCGGGCTTGTTGGTGGCGCCAGCCTCTTGGCAAACGACTTCCACGCCATTATCTCGGCGGTCTGAGAGGGCGGTGCCGCGCTTGCAAACAAAGCGACGGTTCGCGCTGGCATTTGCAGCGGCGCGCGTGTATTAGGCGCGCCGTTCGACATTGAAACGTTAGGTCCCGATGGGCGCGCTTTCCAACATTCTGATCGTCGCTTACCTGCTGATCGTGCTTGCGCTGATCGCGGTAATCCTGCTGCAGCGCTCCGAAGGCGGCGGCCTCGGGATGGGGACAAGCTCCAATAACGGCCTGATCAGCGTGCGCGGGTCGGCCAACCTGCTTACCCGTACCACTTCAATTCTGGCGGCGCTGTTCTTCGCCACGGCGATGGGCCTCACCATTCTGGCCGAACTCGACCGCAGCACGGATTCGATCCTGAACAATGCAGCGCAGGGCAGCAACGCGCCGACTACCGTGCTCGACGCGCTGCAGCAGATGCAGCAGCAGTCGGCCGGCGACCTGCCGCTGCCCTCGGTCACCGATACCGCCCCGGCGGTCCCGGCGACCGATTCCAGCCTCCCCGTTCCGGCAGCGCCCGCGGCTACCGACGCCGCGCCGGCTGCTACCGATGCGGCACCGGCTGCGACCGAGGCTGCTCCTGCCGCCGAGACTCCCGCCGCCCCTGCCGAAAGCACGGCGCCGGCGGAAGAGGCGCCGGCTCCGGCAGCGACCGAACAACCTGCGGCTCCGGCCAACTAGGCGCCGCGAAGATGAACCAGGGAAGGGGATGGCAACATCCCCTTCTTCTTTTTGTGTGGGGTGGCGAGACGTGATCGGACCCGCCCTTGAGAATCAAGATTTCGACCAGGTAAGGTGAAGGCCCATGGCTCGGTACGTATTCATCACCGGTGGCGTGGTTTCCTCGTTGGGCAAAGGCCTCGCTTCCGCAGCGCTCGGTGCGGTTCTGCAGGCTCGCGGCTACAAGGTCCGCCTGCGCAAGCTCGACCCCTATCTCAACGTCGATCCCGGCACGATGTCGCCGACCCAGCACGGCGAAGTGTTCGTGACTGATGACGGCGCCGAAACGGACCTCGACCTCGGCCACTACGAGCGTTTCACCGGCCGCCACGCCAACAAGCGCGACAACATTACCACCGGCCGCATCTATTCGGACATCATCGCCAAGGAGCGCCGCGGCGACTATCTGGGCGCCACCGTGCAGGTGATTCCGCACGTCACCGACGCCATCAAGGACTTCATTCGCGAGGGCAACGAGGACTTCGACTTCGTGCTGGTGGAAGTGGGCGGCACCGTCGGCGACATCGAGGGCCTGCCGTTCTTCGAGGCGATCCGCCAGTTCGGCAACGAGGTGCCGCGCGGCCACGCCGTCTACATGCACCTGACGCTGATGCCGTACATCCCGTCGGCGGGCGAGCTCAAGACCAAGCCGACCCAGCACTCGGTGGCAACGCTGCGCTCGATCGGCATTTCGCCCGACGTGCTGCTGGTGCGCTGCGACCGGCCGATCCCGCAATCGGAGCGCAAGAAGCTGGCCCTGTTCTGCAACGTGCGCGAGAGCGCGGTGATCCAGGGCCTCGACGTCGCCTCGATCTACGACGTGCCGCTCGCCTACCACAAGGAAGGCCTGGACCGCGAGGTGCTGGCCGCGTTCGGCATCAATGATGCGCCCGAGCCTGACCTTTCGGCGTGGGAAGAGGTCTCGTATCGCCTGCACAACCCCGAGGGCGAGGTGAACATCGCCATCGTCGGCAAGTACACGGGGCTCAAGGACGCCTACAAGTCGCTGAGCGAGGCGCTGCAGCATGGCGGCATCGCCAACCGCGTGAAGGTGAACCTCAACTGGATCGATTCCGAGATATTCGAGCACGAGGACCCGGCGCCCTATCTCGAGCACATTCACGGCATCCTGGTGCCGGGTGGTTTCGGTGAGCGCGGCTCGTTCGGCAAGATTCAGGCGGCGCGCTTCGCCCGGCTGAAGGACGTGCCCTATTTCGGCATCTGCTTCGGCATGCAGATGGCCTGCATCGAGGCGGCCCGCAACACCGCCGGCATCAAGAACGCTTCCTCCACCGAGTTCGGCCCCACCAAGGAGCCGATCGTGGGCATGATGACCGAGTGGATCAAGGGCAACGAGAAGGAAACGCGCTCGGCCGATGGCGACATGGGCGGCACGATGCGGCTCGGCTCCTATCCGGCGCAGCTCGCCAAGGGCTCCCGCGTGGCCGACATCTACGGCACGACGCGGATCAACGAGCGCCACCGCCACCGCTACGAAGTGAACATGAACTACCGCAAGGTGCTCGAGGCGAACGGCCTGCTGTTCTCCGGCGTCTCCCCCGACGGCAAGCTGCCCGAGATCGTGGAGCGCACCGACCACCCGTGGTTCATCGGCGTGCAGTTCCACCCCGAACTGAAGAGCAAGCCCTTCGAGCCCCACCCGCTCTTCGCCAGCTTCATCGAAGCGGCGAAGGCACAGAGCCGGTTGGTGTGATTTACTGCCCCTTGAAGAATAGATTCGGGGGGATTGTTTCATGCAGCGCATATTGGCTGGCTTGCTGGCACTGCTCTGCTTGGCGGGATGCCGGGCAGACCTGATCGAGGTGCGGGTCTCCGCCAGTGACCTTGCTGCGGCGCTCGCCGGAGAGCGCGTCGAAGTGCCGTTCGAGGCGACCTACGAAACGTTCGGTGCACTCGACGCCGACGAACGCAGGGATTTGGAGCACCTGCGCGAGATCGCCGAGCGGTATCTCGTCATCGAAGACTTCGAGGTTGCCAACGTGGGATCCTCAACCACGGTCGAGATCGAGGGAATGCTGCCGATCGTGAGACGCGATGAGCTCCATCGTCATGTCTATGCGCTGGTAGTGGAGAAGGCGAACGAGCCGGGACTGGATGCATTCCCGTACCGCCTGAGCTTGGCGGCCGGGGAGCGGTTCGCGGCCATGAAGAAGGAAATGCAGGGCGTGAACTACATGAGCGCGCCCGACGATGTGAACCCAGTCCGCTTCCGGCTGCGCGCCGATGGGGCGGGCGGGATCGACGTTCTGGCGGGCGGGTTCTCGCTGGACGGAGCGAGCCACGGCATCAGCGTGGTGTCGATACCCCAGGGGCGCTCGGTGAGTCTGACCTTCAAGGGCGGCGCATATGATGCTGTGGGCGGTACCCTGCTTTTTTCGGAGCCGTGAGTGATGGCCGACATCCTTTCCCTCTCGAAGGTGCGCAAGGCAAAGGCGCGGGCGGCCAAGGAGCAGGTTGCGGCGGAGAACCGGGTGAAGTTCGGGCGCACCAAGGCCGAGAAGGAGCGCGACGCCGCCCTGGCGAAGCTCGCGCAAAAGCGACTGGACGGCGTCAGGCGCGAGGATTAGGGCAGGGGTGTTGCCCTGCCGGAGTTGCTGACGTGACGACGCTCTACGACTTTTCCGCCCGCCTGATCGACGGCACCGAGCAGCCGCTGGCCGCTTATCGCGACAGGGTTGTGCTGGTGGTGAACGTGGCGTCCAAATGCGGCTTCACCCCGCAATATGCCGGGCTCGAAATGCTCTGGCGCGAATACAGGGATCGCGGGCTGGTGGTGCTGGGCTTCCCCTGCAACCAGTTCGGCGAGCAGGAGCCGGGCACGGAGACCGAGATCGCGGCCTTCTGCGACCTCAATTACAACATCAGCTTTCCCATGTTCTCCAAGATCGTCGTCAATGGTCGCGGCGCGCACCCGCTCTACAAGTGGCTGAAGCGCAAGGCGCCGGGGCTGCTCGGGCTGCAGGCGATCAAGTGGAACTTCACCAAGTTCCTCGTCGATCGCACCGGTAGCAAGGTCACGCGCTTCGGCAGCGACGTTGAGCCGGCGAATCTCGCGCCGCAGATCGAGGCGCTGCTGGGCAAGGACGCCGAGGCGGCGTGATTCCGGTCGGGGACTGAATGGGACTGCGAGTGATCGAGGGCGGGCGCCACGCTGGCGGGGTGCCCACTGCGGAGGATGTGCGGTGCGAGGCGGCGCGGCGCATCCGGGCTGCCGGTTTCGATGAAGCGGCGGTGCGCGAGTTCATGACCGGGCAGCCGATGCCGGACTGGCTGAAATACTTCAAGCTGAAGGTCGAGTTCGCCGGCGAGGCGTTGTCGCGGCTGAAGCCGATTCCGGCGGACTTCAGGTCGGATCGCTACTGGCCGGCGGAGTAGCCAGCCGCGCGGTGAAGAGGCCGATCAGCGGGCGCTGGCCGAGATGCAGCCTGGTCTGCGCTTCGATGAGGGTGAACCACTGGGCGCGATCGACTTCGGGGAACGTCTGCTTGCGGCCGGAGCGCGGCGGCCATTCCATTTCGAATCTGTTGGAGACGAGGGCGGCGGGGTCGAAATCGCCTTCGAGGGCGTAGGCGATGAGGCGCTTGGAGCCGGAGAGCTTCAACTCGCCGATGAGGGTGAGGGGGCCGGGCGGCACGGCACCGACTTCCTCGGCGAACTCGCGGCGGGCGGCGGCCTCAGGGGCTTCGCCGGGGGTTATGAGGCCCTTGGGAATGGACCAGCCGGCCTCGTCCTTTTTCGCCCAGAACGGGCCGCCCGGATGGACAAGAAAGACCTCGCGACCGGCCGGGCCGTTGCGGTGGAGGAGGATGCCGGCGGAGGTTTGAGCCATGCCCCGACGCTAGGCCGATAGTCTGAGGCGAACAAGTCGTGCCCGCGACGATGCAACCCGTGCGGTGCAAGCCGGGCAGGAGTAGGGTCCCGGCAAACGAGTCTGAGGTTGTTCGCATGGCTGACTGTCTGGTGCTGGGTGCGGGGATCGTGGGTGTGAGCGTTGCCATCCACCTGCAGAAGCGCGGGCGCGCGGTGGTACTGGTCGACCGCAAGGATGCCGGCGAAGAGACGAGCTACGGCAATGCGGGGCTGATCCAGCGCGAGGGCGTGGCACCCTATGCCTTTCCGCAGGATTGGGGCGAGATCCTGCGCTACGGCCTCAACGACCGCATCGACATGCACTATCACCCCACGGCGCTGCCGGCGGTGGCACCGTTCCTGTTCCGCTACTGGAAGGAGTCGCATCCGGACAACTACGAGCGCGTCAAGCGGCAGTATGAGCCGCTGATCCGCCACTGCCTCAGCGAGCACGAGGCGCTGATCGAGGAAGCGGGCGCGTGGTCGCTGGTCGAGAAGAAGGGCTGGTACCGCGTGTTCCGCACGGCCGAGAAGCGAGACGCGGTGTTCGCCGAGGTGCGGCAGCTCGCGAAGGATTTCGGCGTGAGGCATGAAGAGCTGGACGCGAGGGCCATGGCGGAGCGGGAGCCTGGGCTGGGCGGGGTGATTGTTGGGGCGCTACACTGGACCGACCCATGGAACATCCGCAATCCCGGCGGGCTGGTGAAGGCGTATCGTGCGCTGTTCGAACGGCTGGGCGGCACCGTGGTGCGGGCCGATGCCATGGCGCTCGAACGCAAGGGGGCAGGTTGGACACTGCCCGGCGGCATCGAGGCGGCGGAGGCGGTGGTGGCGCTCGGCCCGTGGGCCGGTGACCTGACGGGTAGACTGGGTTACGCCCTGCCGCTCGCAGTGAAGCGCGGCTATCACATGCATTACGGCCAGACAGGCAACCGGCCGCTGACCAACTGGGTGCAGGACGCCGAGCGTGGATACATGCTGGCCCCGATGGAGATGGGCGTGCGGCTGACGACGGGGGCCGAGTTCGCGCTGCGCGACGCGCCTTCGACGCCGGTGCAACTGGAAAAGGCCGAGGCCGCGGCGCGCGAAGTGCTGCCGGACCTGGGCCAGAGGCTCGAACAGACGCCGTGGCGCGGGGCGCGGCCCTGCACGCCGGACATGATGCCGGTGATCGGCAAGGCGCCCCGGCATGACGGGCTGTGGTTCGCGTTCGGCCACGCCCATCACGGCATGACGCTGGGACCGGTGACCGGCCGGCTGGTGGCCGAGATGATGACCGGCGAGGCGCCCATCGTCGATCCGTCGCCGTATCGGGCGGAACGCCTGCTCTAGGGGCGGACGATCTCGACCTTCAGCGAGCCGGCGGGAAGGGGTTTGAGCAGTTCCGTCTCGGGCTTGGTGAGGAAGAGCCAGTGCCCCCAGTCGGCAGGGTGGAGGACGCAGACCTGACGGTCGTGCACCGGCGCGATGTCCGGTCCCGGCGCGGTGGTGAGCATGGTGAAGCTCAGCGCCCCGTCATCGTCCTCGCTCCATAGCCCGGCAATGCCCATGACCGGCGAGCCGATGAGCGAGAGCCGGTGCTTGGTCTTGGGCGATTTGGTGCCGGTGAACTCGAAGAAGCCCGACACCACGATGACGCAGCGCTTCGAGCCGTCGAAATGGCGGCCATCGGAGCGGAAGTTGAACACCGGTGCCGCCTTGGGCCGGGGCGGCGGCCAGCCGAAGCGCATCAGCACCAGCTCGGCGCCGTTGCCGGCGGCGCGCAAGACCGGGCCCATGTCGCCGATGCGGATGTCGTCGGCCTGGGGCAGGTCGGCTTCGCTCTCGGACGCAGGCGTCGAAAGCTCGGCGGCGCGGATGGCGGCCTGGTAGTCGGCGTAGGCGACACGCTGCTCGTAGTCGTTGCACATGGGGCGAGCCTATTGGGCAGGGGCACGGGGAGCAACGCGCACGTTCAGTGCCGGTTCAGTCGCGCCCCGGCATGCGGACGCGGCTCACCGGAGGAGCGCGATGAAGTCACTTGCCATCGGAATGGCTCTGGCGCTGCTGGCGGGACAGGGGCTCGCCTTCGCGGACGAGAGGGCGGACCTGCTCGACTGGATCGAGCAGGACATGCTGGCGGCCGATCTGGGGGAGGGTATGCGGGCTGAAGTCGCCGCCGGCCTCGCCGACCTCGATGGCGATGGGGTGAACGAGGCGCTGGTCTATGTCATGGGCTCGTCATGGTGCGGCACGGGGGGCTGCACCTTGTGGGTGATGCGCAAGGCGGATGAGGGCTATGAGGAGGTGGCGATGGTGACGAGCACAACCCCGCCCATCGGCGTGCTGGAGACCGGGACCAATGGCTGGCGCGACCTGTTCGTAACGGCCGTCGATGCGGGGGAGCCTGGCACGCGGCGAATGCGGTTCGACGGTGTGGCCTATTCGCGTAGCCCGACGGACGGCGCGCGGCCTAATGTTTCGGGCGCGACAGTGTTGATCGCTAAGGATGACCTGGGCGTGCCGATGGAGGCGGTTCAGGGCGAGTAGCTCGCCGGACTTGTGGCGTCTGGCGCGCTCGGTCAGGCTGCAGGGACATAAGCGGCGGAGGCGGTGATGGAACTCGCGTTCGAGGCGGTGGTAATCGAGTGGCGCGGGCCGGCGCCGTTCTACTATGCGCGCTTACCGCAGGAGGCCGCCGCCGAGATCACGCGGGTGAAGAAGCTCGTGACCTATGGCTGGGGCGCCATTCCGGCCGAGGCGGTGATAGGCGGCGTGCGCTTCACCACCTCGCTCTTTCCCAAGGACGGAAGCTACCTGCTGCCGCTCAAGGACAAGGTGCGGCGGGCCATCGGCGTGACCGTGGGCGACGTGGTGGCGGTATCGATGCAGGTCGGCCGCCCCCCCAAGGAGCCCGATCTCTGATCAGCCGAGCGACCCGATGCGGCGGCTGGCGGTGGGCCAGGCGAGTTCGGTGACGCGGGCAACCAGCGCTTCGCTCAACGCGACCAGAGCGGAGTTGGCATCCCAGGTGCGGCCGGTTTCGGTGCGGCAGGGGAGAACGTGGCGGGCATGCCGGGCGATAGGGCTAAGCCACAGATCGGTGATCAGCACGATATGGGCACGGCGCTGGGCCATGGCCGTGGCAGTTTCGAGAAGGGACGGATCGTAGCGGCGAACATCGAAGAGAATGGCGAGATCGCCGGGGCGCACGTCAATCATCTGGTCGGCACGGGTGGCGGGGCGGCTGTCGAGCCGGCGAACGCCGGGTCGGACGAGCCGCAGGTGTGCTTCGAGATAACCGGCGAGGAAGTCGGTAAAGCGGCCGCCTGCGAGATAGCAGGTGCCCTTGCCTTCGGCGACCGCCTTGCACACGGCGTCGAACTCCCAGGGCGGGATGAGGGAGGTGGTGTCGCGGGTGCGCTGGGCCGCATGTTCCATGAAGGCGCCCAGGAAACTCTGGGCGCTCGACGGCTCTGTTTGGATGGCAGGGCGCTGCAGCGGGGAGCGCGAGCGCTCCTCCAGTTCCTCGCGCAGGGCGCGCTGGAAATCGGGGTAGGACTTGAAGCCGAGCTGGGCGACGAACCGAACGATGGTCGCGGCGCTGACCCCCGCGCCCTGGGCGAACTCGGCTACGGGGGCCAGCCCGAGCATTGGATAGTTGCCGAGTAGTCCGCGCGCCGCCTTGCGGCCGGCGCCGGTGAGGGACTCGTGGAGGTCATGCACCCGGGCTGCAACTGTCTTGCCGTCCATGATCCTGATCCTGACGTTTCACGATTGACAGAATACCAGACTGTGGAACTACTGTTACATTGGTTAAGAGGAGAGGCGTGAGGGAAATGAACGCCCGGGGGCAGGACGTCGTGGACCTGACGAACGCCGATGGCAGCTCGCCGTTCGTGCTCGTGTGCGACCACGCCTCACACTACATCCCGCCGGCTTATGGCGATATGGGGCTGACGGACGAGGAGAGGCTGAGCCACATCGCATGGGATCCGGGCGCACTCGATGTGAGCCGTGGGCTGTCGCAGCGGCTCGATGCACCGCTGGTGGCCTCGAACATCTCCCGCCTCGTGATCGACGCCAATCGCGACACCACCTCGCCGGGACTGTTCTGGACGCTGTCGGAAGCGACGCGTATCGCCGCGAACGAGAACCTGCCCGAAGCCGAGCGCCAACACCGCATCGACAGCTACTGGCGGCCCTACCACGCGGCGATCGAGGAAGTGCTGGATGAGCGCCGTCGCAAGGGGCGGGAGACGATCATCGTCTGCGTCCATTCGTTCACGCCGGTGTTTCTGGGCAAGGCGCGGCCCTGGCCAATCGGACTGATCCATGGCCGCGACGATCGGTATACCCGGTCGCTTCAGGGGGCGCTCGCGGCCGATGACCCTTCGCTGCTGATCGGCTGGAACGAGCCCTATTCGGCCATGACCGGTGTGACCTACACCCTCGAGCACCACGGCGACGGGCGCGGCCTCGAGGCCACCATGCTCGAAATCCGCAACGACGAAATCCGCGATGAGGCCGGGGTCGAGCGCTGGGTCGGCAAGCTGGCGCGGGCATTGACCCGGGCAGCCGCGGCGTCTCGCGCCGAAGTGCAGGGGAGTGCCCCGCATGCCTAAGCCGATCCGGTTGTTCGTGAAGGGCGTGGACTGGATCAACCGGTGGGTTGGCCGGCTCGCCATGCTGCTGTTTTTCGTGATGGGCGCAGTGATGCTCTGGTCCACCGTCTCGCGCGCCGTCTTCGGTACGCCGGTGAACTGGGCGCTGGAGATGACGCAGTTCCTGCTCGCCAGTTATTTCCTGCTCGGCGGCGCCTATTCGCTGCAGAAGGGCGCGCATGTGCGGATGGACCTGTTCTACACGCGCTTTTCGCCTCGCGGGCGCGCCATCATCGACGCCATCACCATTCTGGCGGTGATCTTCTTTCTGGGTGTGCTGCTGTGGGGCGCGGTCTCGAGCACGCAGTACGCCATCCAGTACAACCAGAAGAATTACAGCGCCTGGTCGCCCATACTGTGGCCTGTGAAGGTGGCGATGACGGCCGGCATCGTCTTCATGCTGCTGCAGGTGATCGCGCAGTTCTTTCGTGACCTCGCCGAGGCGCTGGGCAGGCCGATCGCATGACGCCGGAACTCATCACCCTGTTCATGTTCGCCACCATGATGGTGCTGCTCTTCACAGGGCAGCGCGTCTTCGGCGTTATCGGCTTCGTCGGCGCTGCGGCGGCCCTGTGGCTGTGGGGCCGCGGGGCGGTGGAAATGCCGTTCAACCAGGCGTTCCAGGTCCTCAACTGGTATCCGCTCATCACCGTGCCGTTCTTCGTCTTCATGGGCTACATGATGAGCGAGAGCGGCATCGCCTCAAACCTCTACCGCATGTTCCATGTGTGGTTCGGCCCAGTGCGCGGCGGCCTCGCGCTCGGGACGCTGGGCCTGATGGTGCTGATCTCCTGCATCAACGGCCTGAGCGTTGCCGGCATGGCGATCGGCGCCACCATCGCGCTGCCCGAACTGCTGCGCCGCGGCTACGACAAGATCATGGTTACGGGGGTGATCCAGGGCGGCTCGTCGCTCGGCATCCTGGTTCCGCCCAGCGTGGTGCTGGTGCTGTTCGCCATGATTGCCCGCGCGCCCATCACCGAGTTGTGGCTCGCGGGCATCCTGCCCGGCCTGCTGATGGCGGTGATTTTCGGGCTCTACATCTACATCCGCTGCCGCATCCAACCCGAGCTTGGACCGCCCATGTCGGAGGAGGAGCGCAGCCAGATCACCACGCGCGAGAAGCTCGTGTTGCTGCGCGAAGGCATCATGCCGGTGGCGGTGTTCGCCATCATGATGACGCTGTTCCTCTCCGGTACGACCAGCCTCACCGAAAGCTCGGCCGTGGGCGCGCTGCTCGCCACCATCGCAGCGGCGCTTTCGGGCAAGCTGAGCTGGAAGGTACTGAAGGTTTGCACGGAACAGACGCTGCTCATCAGCTGCATGTTCCTCTGGATCATCCTCGGCGCGCTCTGCTTCTCGTCGGTCTACGACGGGCTGGGCGCGGTGCGGGCGATCGAGAACCTGCTGCTCAACACCTTCGGCCTCGATGCCTGGGGCATCCTGATCCTGATGCTGGTGAGCTTCGTCGTAATGGGGATGTTCCTCGACGACACGGCCATGCTGGTGATCGTGGCGCCGCTCTACATTCCGCTGGTGAAGATGCTGGGCTTCGATATCGTGTGGTTCGGCATCCTCTACACGATTACCTGCCAGATCGCCTACATCACGCCGCCCTTCGGCTACAACCTGTTCCTCATGCGGGCGCTCGCGCCCCCTGAAATCACCATCGTGGATATCTACCGCTCGATCGCGCCCTTCATCCTGATGATGGTGCTGACGATCGTCATCCTCATGCTCTTCCCGCAGATCGCGCTGTGGCTACCTCATCTCTACAGCGGCCGGGCCATGTGATGTGCGAGGGAGAGACTGACCGCCGAACCGACTGAGACTACGGGTTATCAATAGAGGGAATTGATCCACATGACTGAGACTCTCAGCAAGCGCAGTTTTCTGAAGAAGGCCGGCCTCGTGACGGCGGGCGCCGTTGGTGCCTCGACACTCTCCATGCCTTACGTGAAGGCGCAAAGCCCGATCCGTTGGCGCCTGCAGACCTATGCCGGACCGGCCCTGGCGGAGCACGTGGTGAAGAACGCCATCGACTGGTTCAACACCGCCGCCAACGGCGAAATGGTGATCGAGCTCTACACCGCCGACCAGCTGGTGCCGCATGGCGAGCTGTTCCGCGCCGTGCAGACCGGCACTATCGACGCGGCCCAGAGCGATGACGACTCCGCCGCCGCTCCGGTGGACGTGAAGGTGTTCGGTGCCTATTTCCCGCTCGCCTCGCGCTATTCGCTCGACGTGCCGGCCCTGTGGCACTGGCACGGGCTCAAGGAAATCTGGGAAGAGGCCTATGCCGAAATCCCGGACGTTACCTGGCTCTCGACCGGCGCGTGGGACCCGTGCAATTTCGGCACCACCAAGCCGATCCGCTCGCTGGCCGACCTCAACGGCCTGCGCGTCTATACCTTCCCCACGGCAGGCCAGTTCCTATCCAAGTGGGGCGTGGTGCCGGTGTCGCTGCCCTATGAAGACGTGGAGCCCGCGCTGCAGACCGGCGAGCTCGACGGCATCTGCTGGTGCGGCACGACGGAGCTGCATACGGTGGGCTGGGCCAACGTGCTCAAGTACTACCTCACCAACCCGCTTTCGGGCGCATGGGCCGGATCCTACTTCGTCAACACGGCGAAGTGGAACGAGGTGCCGCCGCACCTGCAGCAGCTCTACCGCATGATGATCGACACCTCGCACTACTACCGCCAGCACTGGTACTGGGCGGGCGAGGCCAATTACCGCCTGAACGGCAAGCTCGAACTGACGACCATTCCCGAGACGGAGTGGAAGGAAGTGCAGGACGAGGCGGTGAAGTTCTGGGATCAGATCGCCGCGCAGAGCCCCCGCAGCGCCCGCGTCGTCGAGATCATCAAAAAGTACAATGCGGACATGGAGAGGGCCGGCCCGCCATATCGCTACGGCGCCTGATGCCTTCAGCCGCGGGGGCCATCGGCTCCCGCGGTTCACGATCGATAGCAGTTAGTTACGGGAGTTTCTTCCATGGCCGCCTATACGTTGGCCGACCTCAGGTCGGATGTAGCCAACGGCACCATCGACACGGTTCTCGTGGCCTTTCCCGACATGCAGGGCCGGCTGATCGGCAAGCGCTTCCAGGCCGAATTCTTCCTCGAAGGCGCTATCGACGAAACGCATGGCTGCAACTACCTGCTGGCCGACGACATCGACATGGAGCCGGTGCCCGGCTACGCCGCCGCGAGCTGGGAGCAGGGCTATGGCGACTTCGTCATGAAGCCCGACCTCGCCACGCTGATGAAGTGCACCTGGCTCGAGGGTACTGCGCTGATCCTCGCCGACGTGGTGGACCACCACCATCACGAGCCGGTGCCGCACAGCCCGCGCGCCGTGCTCAAGAAGCAGCTCGCACGGCTTGATAAGCTGGGGCTCACGGCCAATTTCGCATCGGAGCTGGAGTTCTACCTCTTCGACGAAGATTTCCGCACCATCCACGAGAAGGGCCACCGCAATCTCAAGACGGCGGGCTACTACATCGAGGACTACCACATCTTCCAAACCACCAAGGAAGAGGGCGTGATGCGGGCGCTGCGCAAGCAGCTGACCGCCTCGGGCATTCCGGTGGAGAATTCCAAGGGCGAATGGGGCCCGGGGCAGGAGGAGATCAACGTCCGCTACGCCGAGGCGCTGACCATGGCGGACCGGCATGTGGTAATCAAGAACGCCACCAAGGAGATCGCCCACTTGCAGGGCAAGGCCGTGACCTTCATGGCCAAGTGGGACTTCGGCCTCGCCGGTTCCTCGAGCCACATCCACATGTCGCTCGCCAAGGATGGGAAGAACCAGTTCGTGGACGACTCTGACCCGCTCGGCATGTCGGAGATGATGAAGCACTTCCTCGCCGGGCAGCTGACCTATGCCGGCGACATCACCTATTTCCTCGCGCCCTACATCAATTCCTACAAGCGCTTCCAGGCCGGCACCTTCGCGCCGACCAAGGCCGTGTGGAGCATCGACAACCGCACCTCTGGCTTTCGCCTGTGCGGCGCCAACACCAAGGGCATCCGCGTGGAGTGTCGCATCGGCGGCGCCGACCTCAACCCCTACCTCGCGTTCGCGGCGCTGATCGCGGCCGGGCTCAAGGGCATAGAGGACAAGCTGCCACTGGAGCCCGTATTCGAGGGCGACGCCTATGCCGGCGAAAAGCTGCGTGAGGTTCACAAGACCCTGCGCGACGCCACGGTGGCGCTGCGCAACTCGAAAATGCTGGCGGAGGCGCTGGGCCAGGAGGTGGTCGACCACTATGTGCGCACCGCCGAATGGGAGCAGTTTGAATATGACCGCCGCGTCACGGACTGGGAGCTGAAGCGAGGTTTCGAGCGGTCGTAACGGTGACAAAATCACAGCGTTTGCGTGCAGCCCATGCTTCTGGGTGATCTTCATGGCGAGCCGGCCGATCCGATCATCATTGCGACGGGACGCACTTGACCCGACCGTCGTAGCGCGCGACCGCCCCATCCTCGACTATGCCGAAGCGGGCCATGTTCGCGGCCTCGAGTTGCTAACGGAGAAGTTCTGATGACCGAGACGGTCAAGATCGTATCGCCCATTGACGGCAGCGTTTATGCCGAAAGGCCGGTGGCGACCGGCGCCGAGATCGAGGCGGCCGTGGCGCGGGCCAGGGCAGCGCAGCGTGCCTGGGCCGGAGTGCCGGTGCGCGAGCGCGCCGAGTACCTGACGCGCTTCGTCGATGCGCTTATGGCCAAGAACGACGAAATCGTGCCCGAACTGGCCTGGCAGATGGGCCGCCCCGTCCGCTTCGGCGGAGAGAAGCGCGGCGTGGAAGAGCGATCGCGCCACATGATCGCCATCGCTGAAGAGTCGCTGGCGCCCTCCATGCGGCCGGCCAAGGACGGCTTCCGCCGCTGGATCGCCCGCGAGCCGCTCGGCACCGTGATGGTGATTGCCCCGTGGAACTACCCGTTCCTCACCGCCGTCAACTCCATCGTGCCCGGGCTGATGGCCGGCAATGCTGTGATCCTGAAGCATGCGAGCCAGACGCTGCTGGTCGGCGAGCGCTTCGCCGAGGCCTTCAAGGCCGCGGGGCTGCCGCAGGGGCTGTTCCAGAACCTCGTGCTCAACCATGCCGACACCGAAAAGCTGATCGGCTCGGGTCAGATCGACCATATCAACTTCACCGGCTCGGTGGAGGGCGGACGCCGGATCGAGCGCGCTGCCGCGGGCACCTTCGCGACACTCGGGCTCGAACTCGGCGGCAAGGACCCGGCCTATGTGCGCGCCGATGCCAACTTGCCGAGCGCCATCGAGAACCTGGTGGACGGCTCGTTCTTCAACTCGGGGCAGTCGTGCTGCGGCGTCGAGCGCATCTATGTGCATGCCGACGTCTATGACCGCTTCGTCGAGGGCTTCGTCGAGACCACCAAGGGGTGGACGCTGGGCAACCCGCTCGAAGCCGATACCGTGGTAGGCCCCATGGCGGCGGCCAAGTTCGCCGACATCGTGCGCGGCCAGACCGACGAGGCGCTGCGCAAGGGGGCGAAGGCCCTGATGGCCGGCAAGCACCCGGAGGACAAGCCGGGCTCGCCCTACCTCACGCCGCAGGTGCTGGTGAATGTGAACCACCAGATGGCGGTGATGCGCGAGGAAAGCTTCGGCCCCGTGGTCGGCATCATGAAGGTTGCCAATGACGACGAGGCGATCACCCTGATGAACGACAGCCCCTATGGCCTCACGGCCTCGGTCTGGTCGGCCGACCTCGACGCGGTGGCGGCGCTGGGTGCCCGGATCGAGACGGGTACGGTGTTCGCCAATCGCTGCGACTATCTCGACCCGGCGCTGGTGTGGACCGGCGTCAAGGAAACCGGCAAGGGCGGAGCGCTGAGCGAGATCGGCTACCAGAACCTGACGCAGCCCAAGAGCTATCACCTGAAAGAGGCCTGAGGCGCGCCCAAGCGCCGGAGACGACACATGACCAAAGCAAACTGGAACTACCCGACCGCCGTGAAGTTCGGCGCCGGCCGCATTGCCGAGCTGCCCGAGGCGCTGAAGAGCGCCGGCATCACCAAGCCGCTGCTGGTGACCGATGCGGGCCTTGCGCCGCTGCCGGTGACGCAGAACACGCTGGCGATGCTCAAGGACGCCGGGATCGAGGCGGGCCTGTTCGCCGACGTGAAGCCCAATCCGATCTCGGCCAATGTCGAGGCAGGCATCAAGGTGCTGCGCGAGGGGGGCTATGACGGCGTGATTGCCTTTGGCGGCGGCTCGGGCCTCGATACGGCCAAGGTGATCGCCTTCATGGCGGGCCAGACCCGGCCGATGTGGGACTTCGAGGATATCGGCGACTGGTGGACCCGCGCCGACCCCAAGGGCATCTTCCCGATCATCGCGGTGCCGACCACGGCGGGCACTGGCTCGGAAGTGGGTCGAGCCGGCGTCATCACCGACGAGACGACGCACACCAAGAAGGTGATCTTCCACCCGCTGATGATGCCAAAGGTGGTGATAGCCGACCCCGAGCTGACGGTGGGCATGCCGCGCTTCATCACGGTCGGTACCGGCATGGACGCGCTGGCGCACTGCCTCGAGGCCTATTGCGCACCCGGCTACCATCCGATGGCCGACGGCATCGGCGTCGAGGGCGTGCGGCTGGTGTTCGAGAACCTGCCCAAGGTGGCCGAGAACCCCAACGACATCGAAGCGCGCGGCCACATGATGAGCGCTGCCGCCATGGGCGCCACGGCGTTCCAGAAGGGCCTCGGCGCCATCCACGCGCTGAGCCATCCGGTGGGCGCGCTCTATGACACCCATCACGGCATGACCAACGCGGTGTTCATGCCCTATGTGCTGGTGGTGAACCGGCCGGCCATCGAGGACAATATTGTGCGGCTCGCCGCCTATCTCGGGCTCGAACCCAGCTTCGATGCGTTCCTCAAGGCGGTGATCGATCTGCGCGCCAAGCTCGGCGTTCCGCACACGCTCAAGGACTTCAAGGTCGACGGCGCCCAGCGCGACAAGATCGGCGACATGGCGATTGTCGACCCCACGGCGGGCGGCAACCCGGTGGAGCTGACCAGGGAGCGCGCGCTCGAAATCTTCGACCGCGCCATGGACGGGCGCATCTGAGGCCGCATGGGCCTTACCAACCATGACCTGGTGCAGCTGACGGCCTGGCGCCGCCATCTGCACCAGCATCCCGAAATTTCGGGCGAGGAGGCCGGGACGGCCGCTGAGGTCGTCCGCTTCCTCGGTGATACGGGGCCGGATCGGGTGATCACCGGCCTCGGCGGGCACGGCGTGGCGCTGGTCTATGACAGCGGCGTGGCCGGCCCCACCGTGATGTTCCGCTCGGAACTGGACGCCCTGCCCATCGAGGAGAAGTCGGGCGCGGCCCATGCCTCGCTGGTGCCGGGCAAGTCGCATATGTGCGGGCATGACGGGCACACGGCGATGCTCGCCGGGCTCGGCCGGATGTTCGGGCGGCAGAGGCCGGCGCGCGGGCGGGTGGTGCTTCTGTTCCAGCCGGCCGAGGAAACCGGCATGGGCGCGCGGGCGGTGGTGACCGATCCGCGCTTTGGCGACATTGCGCCGGACTACGCTTTCTCGCTTCACAATCTCCCCGGCGTGCCGCTGGGCGAAGTGCGGCTGCGGCCGGGTGTGGTGAACTGCGCTTCGCGCGGTATGCGCATCCGGCTGGAGGGCAAGACGGCCCACGCCTCGATGCCGGAGACCGGACTGTCGCCGCTGCTGGCGGTGAGCCAGTTGCTGCCGGCGCTTGGCGGGCTGGGCAGCGGCAGCTTCGAGGATGACGATTTCGCCATGGTGACGGTGACGCACGCTTCGATGGGCGAGGCGGTGTTCGGCATTGCGCCCGGCGCGGCCGAGATATGGGCGACGCTGCGGACGCGGGCCGACGGCCGCATGGCGGCGCTCTGCGCGGATGCCGAGGCGCTGGTGAGCGAAGTGGCGGCAGGGCAGGGGCTCGGCTGCAGCTTCGACTATCACGAGGTGTTCGTGGCGAGCGTCAACGACGCGGAGGCAGTCGGGCTGTTGCGGGCGGCGCTAGATGAGGAGGGGATTGCGCATCGGGAAGAGGGGCTGCCGATGCGGGCTTCGGAAGATTTCGGGGAGTTCGGCGCGGGTGCGCGGTCGGCGATGTTCTTCCTGGGAGCCGGGGTCGATTGTCCGGCGCTCCACAATCCCGACTATGATTTTCCCGACGACCTGATCCCGATCGGGACGCGGGTGTTCCTGCGCGTGGCGCGGAACCTCCTGGGATAGTGGCCGGCGGTGGTGCCGCCGGCCGGGTTTGAACGCTTAGCGGTCGAAATACTGCCGATAGTCGACGTCGTAGCCGAAGTAGCGCGGGCCGACGAGCTCGATGCCGGCGGGCGTGAGCCACTGCGGGTTGGTCGGCATGGCGAGCGCCTTGAGACGAAGGCCGTAGCGCAGCGAGTCGGCGGTGACCGGCATGCCGGACTCCGCGTCGAGCACCGTGACCAGGTCGGGCGTGGTGACGATGATCTCGCCATCGCGCTCGGCGATCAGGAACTCGTTCTGGAAGTCGAGACGGAAGCTGTGGCCCTTCCACTCCTCGACGCCCTCGAACACCGCCTTGCCGCGGGCGAAGCCGCCGACGGTGCGGCGCTCGATGTCGCGGATGCGGCCGTGGAAGATCACGTCGGCGCTGAGCTTCTCGACGACGGCGTTGACCGGATCGACGTGGTTGGCCTTGGCCTCACGCAGGGTGCGGCCGAGTTCGGCACACTGGGTCAGCGTGCCGCGCACGACGGCCTTCTTCGCCACGGCGCCCGACATCGAGTAGAAGGCGAGCAGCGCCGAGCCGCCCATCTCCACCGTGGCGGCGCGGGCGAGGCGCTCGGTCCAGGCGTTGCTGACGGTTTCGAGAACCAGCGAGTTGCCCTTGTCGTCACACAGCACCATCGGCGTGGCGGAGACGCCATGCATGGTGAAGGTGACCATCTGCAGCTCGGGATAGGCGCGGCCCATGCCGTCGCCATCGACGAGCGGGAGGCCGGCCATGGCGGCCACCACGAACGGGGTGGTGGAGTTGACGCCACCGGCCTCGCCGCAGAGCACGGCGTCGATCTTGCGGCCGAGCAGCTGCTCGAGGGCGCGGAAGGCGTTGATCAGCTCCTCGCCCTGCGGGAGCTTTTCGGTCATCACGGTGGGGGCGCCCATCATGCAGACGGGGACCACCAGCGCATCATCGGGCAGCTCGTCGATATCGACGAGGTTCACCGGGCCGTACTGCTTGATGGCCTGCTGGGCCATGAGCTTGCCGACATAGGGATCGCCGCCGCCACCGGTGCCCAGAACGGCGCCGCCGGTGGCGATGTCTTCCATGTCCTCGGCATGGATGGTGCGAAGAAACTTCATGGTGGGTTCCTTTCGCCTCAGGCCACGATCGGCTGGGGCTGGAGCGGGTTGAAGGTGAGTTCGGGGTAGCCGAAGGCCTGCGGCCCGACGATCTTCATCGCCTCGGGGGTCTTCAGCAGGTCGTGCGCAGGGAGTCCGAGAACCGCGATGCGCTGGCCGTAGCGCAGAACTTCGGTGGTGATCGGCTCGCCGGTATCCAGCTCGAGGTTGACGATCAGATCGGGCACCATCAGCACCGGCACCTCATCGACCCAGAGCACGAGGTTCTCGTTCTGGATGGCGATGCGGGCTTCGTGGCCTTCCCAGTCGCCGACGCCGGTGAGGTAAGCATGGCCGCGGGCGAAGCCGCCCACCAGCTCGCGCCGCACGTCGTTGACCTTGCCGGTGAAGAACAGCTTGCCGCCGGTGGCATCGACGACGCGCTCCACCACGTTCTGCCGCTTCTGGCGGGCTTCCAGCACGGTATGGCCGATGCTGAGCGCCTGCGTCACCGTGCCGGGAATGGCCGTGCGGCGGACGAATGCACCTGACATGGGCGCCGTGGCGAGGCCGGCGGCCGCGCCCATGTTGACCGCGACCCCGCGAGCGAAGGTCTCGAGCCAGAACATGTCGTTGACCTCCTTGAAGACGACGACATTGCCCTTCTCGTCCGCGATGGCGGCCGGGGCCGGCTTGGCGCCGTAGATGAAGAAGGTGGTCATCTGCACTTCGGGGAAGGCGCGGCCCATGCCGTCGCCGTCGATCACCGGCAGGCCTGCATAGGCGGCGGCGATCACCGGTTCGAGGGCGTTGGAGCCGCCGATTTCGGCCGAGATGGTGGCGAACATCTTCACCCCGGCAGCTTCCTCCACCGCGCGCATGGCGCGGTAGCACTCGCCGCCTTCCTCGATCTTCTCGACGCCCACGACCGGGGCGCCGATACCGCCGACTTCAGCCACCCAGGCGTCATCGGGCACCGCATCGAGCGGCAGGACGCGGATTTCAGCACCCTTGCGGATCAGCTCGCGGGCCCGCAGCATGCCGACATGGGGGTTGCCGCCACCGCCGGTGCCGAGCAGCGCGGCACCGATTGCGAGCGGGTGGAGATCGGCCTCCTTGAGGACGTAACCCTTATCCGACATGCAGTTCACCGACGGCCTTGACGCGGACACGGGTGGCGTTGCCGGGCAGGTAGGCGAGCGGCACGTCCTCGACATCGACGATCTCGATCGACTCGCGCAGCGCGCCGGCAGCAACGGCCGCCTCGGTGGCACGCGCCTTGGCGTCGTTGAGGGCTTCCTCGCGGCCGATCTCGGCCAGCGAATAGACGCGGTCGACTTCGCCCGACACCTGAGCAATGGCAGCGCCGACGGCGTTGGCCACGGCGAAGTGGTTCGGCTTGATCACCTCGAGCCCACCAATGGGGCCATTGACGAGGATCGAGCCGCCGCCCACGACGATGACCGGCAGCGGTTCGGGCGAGAGGCGCGAACGCTCGACGCAGTCTTCGAGCATGGACTGGATACGGGCTTCGGTGCGGGCGAGAAAGTCGGGCGAGAGGTGCGCGACCTTCGACTTGTCGCCCAGCTCGTAGCGGCCGGCCGCTACAATGACGTCGGAAGTGGTGAGGGTGCTGCCGCCGAAGATCAGCGCTTCTGAGGCGATGCGGTAACCTACTGAGGTCGGGCCAACCTTGATCTCGCCGTCCTTCTCGACGACATGCGAGCCGCCGCCGAGGCCGATCGAGAACACGTCCGGCATGCGGAAGTTGGTGCGCACGCCACCCACTTCAACGGCCACCGTCGCCTGGCGCGGGAAGCCCTTGTGGAGCGAGCCGACATCCGAGGTGGTGCCGCCGATATCGACAACGATGGCGTCACGAACGCCCGAGAGGAAAGCGGCGCCGCGCATCGAGTTCGTCGGGCCCGAGGCGAAGGTGAGGACCGGGAACTTCTCGGCGAACTCGGCATCCATCAGGGTGCCGTCGTTCTGGGTGAGGTAGAAGCGGCCCTTGATGCCGGTCTCGGTGATGGCGTTGCGGAAGGCCTCGATCACGTGACGCGACAGATCACGCAGGCAGGCATTCATGATCGCCGCGTTCTCGCGCTCGAGCAGTCCGATGCGGCCGATGTCGCTCGACAGCGTGATATGGACGCCGGGCAGGGCCTCGGCGAAGATTTCGGCGGCCTGCTTCTCGAACTCACCGGTAACCGGCGAGAACACCGAGGTGATGGCAATGGTGTTGATGCCCTTGGCCTTGATGTCCGCGGCGATGCCGAGCAGCTCCTCCTTGTCGAGGGGCGAGATGACGCGGCCGTCGAACTCGTTGCCACCATGGGCGAGGTAGCCGTGGCCACCAATGGCTGCCTTGAGGTCCTCCGGCCAGTCGACCATCGGGGGCAGGGAAGCGGTAGCCGGCAGGCCCAGACGTACGGCGGCAGTCTGAGCGAGGTCGCGGCGCTGCACGACGGCATTGGTAAAGTGCGTAGTGCCGATCATCACCACGTCGACAGCCGAAGCGTCGATCTTTGAGGCGTCGAGCACGGCCTTGAGGGCGTTGACGACGCCGGTCATCACGTCGCCGGTGGTGCCTGACTTGACGCCGGCGATGACGGTTGCACCATCCATGATGACGGCGTCCGTATTGGTGCCGCCAACGTCGATGCCAATTCTGATCATTCTGATGTCCTTTGGGAGACTGGGTTCGCTCCGTTGCGGAGCGCGATGAGTTGTTCTGCGGTGGGGATTTCGCCGTCGATAAGCGGGATCTTTGGCCGCAAGGCCTCTTCCTCGGCCGATATGACCGGCACGGAGGCGAGCAGAAGCCTGGTGTAGTCGTGCTGCGGCGCCTCGAAGACGGACGCAGTGGGACCGGTCTCGACGATCTTGCCGAGGTAGAGCACGCCGACGGTGTCGGCGAAGTTCCGCATCAGCGAGAGATCGTGCGAGATGAAGAGGTAGGTGAGCCCGAGCTGCTGGCCGAGATCGACCAGCAGGTCCATGACGCGGGCCTGCACCGAAACGTCGAGCGCCGAGGTCGGCTCGTCGAGGATGAGCAGCTGTGGCGCCACGGCGAGCGCACGGGCGATGGCGACGCGCTGCTTCTGGCCGCCGGACAGCTCGTGCGGATAGCGCAGGGCGAAATCGGCCGGCAGCTGCACCATTTCGAGCAGTTCGGCGATGCGCCGCTTGTGCTCGCTGGAGGGCGTGCCGTGGGCCGCGAGCGGTACGGCGATCGACTGGCCGACGGTGCGGCGCGGGTTGAGCGAGGAGCCGGGGTTCTGGAACACCATCTGCACCTTGCGGCCGTAGGCGCGGGTGCCGGTTTCGCCGGTGATGGAATGCCCATCGAGCAGGATGTCGCCACTCGTGGGCTGCGCCAGCCCCATGATCATGCGGGCAATGGTGGACTTGCCCGAGCCGCTTTCGCCGGCAAGGCCGTAGACCTTGCCGTTCTCGATCGAGAACGAGACGTTGTCCACGGCGCGCACTTCGCCGGCCTTGCGGCCGAAGGCGCTACGGACGGGGAAGAGCTTGGTGAGCCCGACGACTTCAAGCATGTTGCTCATGCGGCAGCTCCCGACTTGCCGAAGCTGGTGCCGCCGGTCAGCCGGGGCACGGCCGCGATGAGCGCCTTGGTGTAGTCGTCGCGCGGGGCTTCGAAGAGTTCGGCCGTGGGGCGGTGCTCGACCACCACGCCCTTGTTCATCACGTAGACGTAGTTCGAGGTCTCGCGCACGACGCCAAGATTGTGGGTGATCATGAGGAGCGCGAGGCCGCGTTCCTCGACGAGGTCCTTCAGCAGCTTCAGGATCTGCGCCTGGGTGGTGACGTCGAGGGCCGTGCCCGGCTCGTCGGCGATGAGCAGGCGCGGCTCGCTGAGCAGCGCCATGGCGATCAGCACGCGCTGGCGCATGCCGCCCGAGAGCATGATGGGGTAGGAGCGGGCCACCCGCTCGGGATCGCGCATGCGGACCTGGCCGAGCACCTCGTGGACGCGGTCCATCCGCTCCTTCGCCGAACGGCTGCGGCCAAGGCGGCGGTCGGCATACTTCAGGATGGTGCCCATCTGGTCGGCAATGGTGAAGACCGGGTTGAGCGAACTCATCGGGTCCTGGAACACCATAGACATGGCTGTGCCGCGCAGCTTCAGGCGGTCGCGGTCCGGCATGGTGAGCAGGTCGCGGCCATCGTAGAAAATCTGGCCGCCGATGATCTTCGCCGGAGGCGTACGCAGCAGGCCCATGATGGCGCGCATCGTCACGGTCTTGCCCGAGCCCGATTCACCCACCAGCGCAATCTGCGAGCGGGCCGGGACGTCGAGCGAGACGCCCTTCAGCACCTGGTTGGTCTGGCCATAGGTGGTGAACTGCACCGAGAGGTTGCGAACGGAGAGGAGAGCTTCGGACATCAGCGCACCTCCTGCACGTCGAAGAGATCGCGGAGGCCGTCGCCTAGCAGGTTGAAGCCGAGTGCGACCACGAGGATGGCCATGCCGGGCAGCACCGACTCCCACCAGTAATCGGGCAGGAAGGCCGAACCCGAGGCGACCATGGTGCCCAGATCCGGGGTGGGGGGCTGGATGCCGAGGCCGAGGAAGCTCAGCGAGGCGCCCACGAGGATGACGAAGCCGGCATCGAGCGAAGTCTTGACCGCCAGCGCCGAGACGCAGTTGGGCAGGATCTCGCGGAACAGGATGTGGAACTTGCTGGCGCCGAGGGTTTCGGCCGCTTCCACGAATTCCTGTGCCCTGAGCTGACGCGTGATCGAATAGATGAGGCGCGTGTGCCAAGTCCACCACAAGGCGGCGATGGCGAGCATCGAGTTGATGAGGTCGGGGCTGAGCACCGCCGCCACGGCGAGCGCCATCACCAGCGGCGGAATGGCGAGCGCGATGTCGGTGAGGCGCATGATGACGATCTCGACCCACCCGCCGAAATAGCCGGCAAGGAGACCCAGCGTCGTGCCGACCGGGATGGCGATGCCGAGCACCACCAGCGCCAGCAGCAGCGAGATACGCAGCCCGAAGATCACGCGGGTGAAGATGTCACGACCGACATTGTCGGTGCCGAACCAGTATTCGGCCGAGGGCGGCAGGTGGCGGGCGCGGAAGTTGACCACGGCGCCGACATGCTCCGGATAGGGCGTGATCCACGGCGCCAGGATGGCCGCGAGGATCGCGAGGATAACGATGCCGGCGCCGATGACGGCCGTGGGGTTGCGCGAGAAGCGGTACCAGTTTTGGTAGGCGTTCGAGAGCCGGCGCGGTTCGTTGGTTACGGTCTGGGCGGCCATGTCAGCGACTCCCCCGGATGCGGACGCGGGGATCGACAAAGCCGACCAGCACGTCGATGAGGAGGTTCACGAGCACGAAGAACACACCCGAGACCATCACCACGCCCATTACGGCGTTGAGGTCCTTCTGGAGGATGGTGCGGATGCCGTAGGCAGCCATGCCGGGCCACGAGAAGACCAGCTCGACGACGAAGGCGTTGCCGATGAGCGAGGCGAACTCGAGCCCGAGGATGGTGAGGGGCGGCACGAAACTGGGACGAAGCATGTACTTGAAGACGCGGATCGGCTCGGGCACGCCGAAGGCACGGCTCGCCTCGATATAGTCCTGGCTCGACACATCGATCATCGACGAGCGGGTGATGCGGGCGATCTGGCCCATGGTGGCGAGCGCGAGCGCGGTGGCCGGCAAAAGCAGGTGGCGCACGGCCTGGCCGAAGACGTCCAGGCGCCCGGCGATGAGGGAGTCGACCGTCAGCAGGCCGGTGATGTTGGCGACGAACTCCATGTTGTGCGGCAGCCGCCCGGTGGTGGGCAGGATGTGGAGCACGTAGCCGGCGAGAATCTGCAACAGCAGGGCGGCAAAGAAGCTCGGCGTCACGGCCGAGAAGATGGCGAGGACGCGCACCAGCGTATCGGGCCACTTGTCCTTCCAGCGCGCCGCTGCAACGCCGAGCGGTACGCCGAAGACGAAGGCCAGCGTGATGGTGGCGAGCACGAGCTCGAAGGTGGCGGCGAAGGTTTCGCGGATGTCGTCGTTGACGGGGCGTTCGGTCAGCAGCGAGCGGCCGAGGTCACCGCGGCTCAGCCCTGAGATGAACATGCCGTACTGTTCGACGATCGGCTTGTTGAGGCCGAGCTTTTCTTGCAGGGCGGCGACCTGCTCGGCAGTGGCGGTGGGGCCAAGGGCCATGCGGGCCGGATCGCCGGGGACGACACGCGCAATCGCGAAGATGACGATCGACAGGCCCACGAGGACCAGGAGCGACCACAATACGCGCCGGAAAAGGAAGGAGAGGAATTCCACAGGCTGCCCGCCCTGATGAGTGAGAATGCGTGGTGCGGGGGGAGGTGTCCCCGGCCGCGGGCCGGGGACACCAGGCGGCTATCAGCAGGTCCAGCTGTAGCGGGTGAAGTCGTAGTCGAACGACATCATCGGCACGGCCTTGAAGCCGGTGAGGCACTTGTCCATGGCGTGCTGCACGGTCTGCGTGTTGAGGAACACGTCGGGCTGCAGATCAACCAGCTTGTGCTGCAGGGTCTTGTAGAGCTCGATCTGCTTGTCGACGTCGCCGGTGGCGCGGGCCTCGTCGATCAGCGCGTCGATCTCGGGGTCCTGCAGCCACTCGATCGAGGCCCAGGTGCCGGCCGCGCTGGAGTGGTACTGCGTGAAGAACATCGAGTCGGGCGACGGGTAGGTCGGGCCGAAGAAGATCTGGTTCACGTTGGGCGAGGTCTCGACCTTGCCGGCGATCTCGGTGATGCGGTTCCACGGATCCGCCTGCTGCGTCACCACGAAGCCGAGCTGCTCCAGATTGGCCTGCAGGAGGAGGCTGATCTCTTCCTCGAACTTGGTGCCGGCGACGTAGCCCAGTGTGATCGGGATCGGCTGGCCGGCATACTTCGACTTCGCCACTTCGGCCTTGGCAGCCTCGAGGTCGTAGACCGGAGCGGGAATGTCGTCGGCGTGGAAGGCGGCGAAGGCCTTCGGCAGCGGAGTCGAGAGGATACCGCCGGGCGAGATCACCTCGCGGATGGTCTCGTAGTCGGTGGCGAGCGCAATGGCCCTGCGGATATGCACGTCGTCGGTGGGCGCAAGCTTGGTGTTGAGCTTGAGGTAGAAGGACGTCGAGGTCTCTTCCTTGGCGATGTAGAACCGGCCCATGGCCTCGAGCGCCGCGTAGGTGTCGGGCGACTGGTACTGGCTCGACATGGTCAGCTCGCCCGAGGCGGCGAGCGAGCGCACGGTGGCCTCGTCATTGGTGACGATCCAGCGCACCTCGTCGATCGACCCCTCGCCGAAGCCCTTCCAGTAGTCAGGGTTGCGGGTGATGGTCATCTGGCTGCCGCGATCCCAGCTCTTGAGGGTGTAGGCGCCAGCGCCGGCAACGTTGGTGGCGAGGAAGGTCTGGCCGTCATCGTCGCCCTCGTTGGCCTTCACCAGCTCCTCGTTGAGGATGAAGATGGCCGGAACGGTGGTGAGGAACGGCGCGAAGGTCTTGGAGAGGGTGAACTTCACCGTCTTGTTGTCGATGGCGGTCACCGAGCCGGGCTCGAGCACGCCAGCGAAGAGGTTGGCCGGGCCCTGGTTGATGCGCAGCAGGCGCTCGACGGTGTAGACCACGTCGCTGGCCTCGACCGGCGAGCCGTCGGCGAACCTGGCGTCGTCGCGCAGCTTGTAGGTGACCTCCCGCGCATCGTCCGAAACCGTCCAGCTCTCGGCGAGCTCGGGGACGATGTTGCCGTCGGAGTCGACGGTGACGAGGCCGTCATAGAGGTTAACGGCCGCCATGTAGTCGGTGTAGTCGGAAATCTTGGCCGGATCGATCGTGCCGAAGATCTGTACCGTGTTCATCGTCACGGTCACCGCCATGGCGGGCGCGGCGCCCAGCATGAGCGCCGAAAGAGCAGTTGCTGCGAGTAGCCTGTGCTTGGTCATTGCTGCGAAGTTCCCTGTCCCTTGTCTCGCACTCCGGGCGGATTCCCCCGCGCCGGGAGTTGGCCGGCTGGTCCGGCACCTGTTGGGGCTGCGTGGCCGGAAGTCGGCACGAGCCCGATGAGAAAGCTTGGCAACTGTATGGCGCCCTGCTCAAGGCGAAGAATGGCTAGGTTTCCGACTAAAAAGTCTAGGTTCCTGGCTGGCCGGCTCGTTGAAACGGCCTACCTGCGACCATTTGCCAGAGGCGTTTTCAGCTCACGAGGCCCATCGCCCGCGCGGCACTGATCGCCTCGCGCCGCCGCGTGCAGCCGAGCTTGCGGTATGCATTGGAGAGGTGGAACTTCACCGTCGCCTCGCTGAGGCCCAAGGCGTTCGCGATGAACTTGTTGGACGAGCCCTCGGAGATCATCATCAGCACCTTCGTTTCGCGGCGGCTGAGCCCGTTCTGCGCCCCGAGCGCCGAGTTGGGCAGGCCGCTGTCGCGCAGGCGGCGCAGCACTTGCCGCACCGGTGCGGATATCTCGAGATACTGTCCGATGCGCTGCTGTTCGACCAGTTCGCTGAGGAACACGCGCTCTTCGGCGAGCGGGGCGATGGCGCCGAGTCGCGCCGCCTCCTCGAAGACCTTCTGCAGCAGGGCGCGGGCCCGCGACAGGTTGCGCTGCCGCTTGTAGACATAGGCGAGCCACACCTCGGCGCACAGCCGCTGCCGGCCGGTTAGGTTGAGGTTGGCAATGATGTGGCCGAGCTGCCGTTCCAGATGGGGCCGAGTCGGCTGCTCGTAGACGATGTGGCGCAGCCAGAACATGGCCTGCACTATCTCGTCGCGCTCCTTGAGCCATTCGAGCTCCTCGCCGGCCGCTGCGACCCAGGCGCGGGTAATGCGGGTGGCGAGCGCCGCTGTCTTTTCCGCCGCTTCCTGCCAGCGGTTGGCGTTCTGCAGGATGGCGGCCTCGCGCAGCTCGATCATCACCCCGAACTGCCGGTTCGACACCTGATAGACGCGCCAGCGATCGAGGAAGTTGCGGGCCGCGATGGTGGAGAAATGCTCGCTCAGCGCCTGGCTGCCATAGTGGAGCGCGAACTCGACGAGGCTCGGCCAGATCTCGCCATGGACGAAGTCGTCGAGCTCGGTCGAGAGGAAGCGGGCGAGCGATTCGGGCTTGCCGCCCTCGTAGTCGATGCAGGCCTCGAGCAGCTTCAGCAGCCGCGCGTCGCCCGGGCTGTCGAAGCCGACGCCGTGGAGATACTGCGCGGCCTGCTCGGCGTGCTGGCGGGCGTTGATCGCATCGCCCATCAGGAGGCGCATCAGCGCCCGGTGGAGCACGATGTAAAAGGCGAGCATCGGCACCTCTGCCTGCTCGTAATGGTAGAGGGCGCGCTGCGCCACGTCCTCGGCGGCGGCAAACTGGCGGGTGCGGATGTAGAGTTCGAGCACCGCGTTGTAGAACGCACCGCGCTGAATGTGCGCATCGATTGGCAGGTCGGCGAGCGTCGAGAACACCTGGCCGAAGAGCTCGTCGGTGAGCTGGTAGTCCTCGTAGATCAACATGACGACGCGGAACGCGACGAGGTCGGTGCTGTAGCGGTCACGTCCGGAGAAGACGCGACGCACCTCGTTGACGCCGCTGCCGAAGCGTTCGGCGAGGAGGTGCCGGGCGCGGGCGACCTCGCCGTGTTTCAGAGCCTGCATGGCGAGGCTCATCACCAGCGTATCGTTGCCGAGCGCGTAGTCCAGCGGGAAGCCGGAGAGGACACGGTCGAAGGCGGCCGAGCCGTGGCGATAGAGGAAGAAGCGGCCGCCCCCGGCGGCGAAGGCGGCGAAGGCATCGTCGTAGCGGCCCACGGCCTGGAAGGTAGTGACCGCTTCGGTGAAGAGGCTGAGCCGGGCATAGCCTGCGGCGAGCGCGGCGGCCTGTTCGGGATCGCTGCGGCGGACGGCGAGGGTGGTCTCGACCGCCTCGGCAAGGGCAGGGCGGACGAGATCGAGGAGCGGCACGAGGTCCAGGAGGGCTGGCTCGACCGCGCGGCCATCTAGCCAGGCCGTGAGCGCGGCCAGTTCGGCCCCGGTCATCGGCGCGAGGAACTCGCTGGCGAGGAAGCCCGGGAGTCCGGTGGCGCCCGGCGTTGCGCCGCCGACCAGCAGGGGCCAGCCGCGGGTGGCGGCAAGGGTACGGTCGGCGAGCCGCGCCGGCAGGGCTTCGAGCAGTTCGTCGCGTTCGATCAGCAGGTCCGCGATGCCGAGACGGCGAACATGGCCGTAAAGCTCGGCGCGATCGAGGCCGGGCAGGGCGACGCCGGGCCGCTTCGCGACGACGATGCGGCGGGCGCCGCAGGTGAAGCCATCGGGCAGGGGCTCCGGAGTGCTATGCGGGGGGATGTCCCACAGGGTGAGGCGTGCATTGGTTTCGGGCGGTGGCGTCGCGGCGCGATGGACCGGCAGGCCGAGCTCTGCCCCCAGCTGCGTGAGCAGCACAGATTTACCCATGCCGGCCGGAGCCTCGATGAGCACGATGGGTTCTGTGGCCGCGACGATCGCTCGCCGCTTGCGGGCGCGGTCGATCAGCGGCGCTCGGCCGGCGGGGATGGTTGTCGAATGCACGGCGTTGCCTTGTCTCGGCGGATGGTCCCGCAGTCGAGAGCGGTTTGCAAGACGCGCCTTGGTCGCAGCCGTAAGGAGACGTGCAGTCCACCTGCGGTGCCACGCGCTCCCCTCTCCCGCAAGCGGGGGAGGGAAGCGGAGCTTGGCGCTTTGCGCCTAGCGCAGCTGGGAGGGGGGAGCCGCGCGCCTATCGCCGCCAGGACAGCCACCGGCTTCGTCTCGACTTCCGCCACCGAGAACGGCAGCACCCTGATCCCCTCCATGGCAGCCATCCTGGGCGACGCGCCCCGCTCAACCGCATGCTGACGGCCGAGGAAGTGGCCAAGGCCGTCCTCTTCCCCGACGGAGCTTCTGGCGTTTAGGCGACGGAACTGGTGTCGACTGGGGCACGAGGGGGCAATAGCCGGCTTGCCGCGGTTCATGTTAGGGAGTAGGGCGGCAACCGACCCATAGGTCGTTCGATGGCGGCACGAAGCGCCGCCATCGAGGCAGCGTCTTCACAAAGCTATCGGGCCTTGATGCCTCTTGCCGACCTAGCAGCCGCCGGTGCGGTCCACCGCTCATAGATTTCCCGGCAGGAGAAAGCGATCAGGTCGCGCCTTTGCTTATACGCCCGTGGGGCGCGAAAAGCCCGCCTTTGGAAAACGTCAAGAACGAAGCAAAGCGCCGGATCAGCTTGGGTAACATCAGCAAATTGCACCTCGGCATACCAATGCAGCAACGCGCCATACAAGTCTGCCGTTTCGGCGGTGAGCGGATCCGTCGACGAGAAGTACGGCTTTACGACACCAATGAACGGAAGCTTGTAGCCACTGCGATTCGCAGTAACGACGTTCGTCGGTCGAACACTGACGCGCACCCCCTCCACCATGAAGGGACCAAGCTTGTCTTCAAGCAAGCTTACCGTTCCAGCGGTTACGATCTGTTTCAGGGGTGTCTCGCGGGCGCCCTGAAGAGCCTCGAACTGCTTTATTAGCCGAGCCTCCTCAAAGTTGCTGTCGACTGGACGCTTCTGAAGTAGCACCTCTAGGTCGGCCAGAGCAGCATCATCTGCCCCACCGGATGCGATGTAGCGCCTGACGGCACCCTCGGTTTCACCGCCATACCAGCCCTTGAAAGGCGGAAAGTCGCTACTGCGAAACTCCTCGATGATCCGGTGGCGTTCTGGCGCTTTGGCTACGCAATATCGAATCAAAGCGTTGGAGGTTATGTAAGGCGATTTGGAAGTCATCAAATTGTGCTCCTTCGCACGTTTTTGATGCTCGACCTGATCGACAATCGTAGCTGCTTCCGGCAGGTTGCCAGGTGCAATTTGACAGGACTCTACAAATTGTCCCGCGCGGTCGAGCGATCTGCGCGGTCCTAAGGCCGGGGGGCAACCCTGGCCTTAGTGACTCTAGGGATACGTTGATCTGATGTCCGAGGGAGAAGGGCAGCCTCCCGCTTCCTCTCATCGCTCCAGGTTTTCCTTTTGTTCCGACTAAGAGAGAGGGCCCGACCATAACTGGTCGAGCCCTTGTT
>ENA-UOVV01000594-UOVV01000594.1-compost-metagenome-genome-assembly--contig:-NODE-594-length-40036-cov-5.914409_pt1 | contig 40036 bp, 34 predicted proteins | sample MGYA00238155_ERZ761577 | MGnify/ENA primary metagenome ERZ761577 (study PRJEB28898, sample SAMN06268775) | compost metagenome | isolation source: Emeryville, CA | place: USA:Emeryville, CA | collected... | reverse complement strand
CCTGCGTCCAGCGGATAACTATGGTGGTCGCATGGCCTTCCGCTGGGTAGCGCCGGTAGCCCTGATTGTGGCCTTCTTCTTTGCCTTGATGTTCTTCAGTGACCGCAAAAAAGGCGGTTACCGTGCGGAAAAACTGCATTGAGAGAAGCTGCATTGATAAAGAGACACTGCACTAATTTGCAGTGTCTCCCGAGTTAAAAAAACGGCCGGTAACCCCGGCCGTTTTTTTATGGGAAGGAAACTTGATGTCGCCGTTAGGCAATCGAGCGCCGGCGACGCAGCGCCACATAAAACCAGTAGCAGGCCCAGGCAGCGGCCAGGTGTTTGAGGCTGTGGCCGCTGACGGCACCGGAAAACTCAAACCAAAAGTGATCGGTCAGCTCCAGCAGTTTGGCCAGCAGATAGCAAGCGACCAACCACCAGAGGTGACGCTTGGGTGCTAGCGCTGAGGGGAAAACCAGCAGCAGATAAGGGGTGAGCAAAATCGGCAGAAACTGCACTAGCACGTAGGGCCGCAGATCCCCTCGGCCAAGCTCTTCGGTCCAGTGCCAATAGGCGACGGATGCCAGGCCCAGCGCCAGCAGCGGCCAGAGCAGCAGTCGCCCGGCGCGCAGCGACAGGCTTTCGCCCACCAAGGCCGCGAAGAACGCCATAAAAGCAATGGTCATTGGCAGTCTGTCCCACACCAGGGTGTGGTTATCGGGTGCCAGGTGGTAGTAGCCGGAGCCGAGCCCAGTCAGTAAAACGCCGACAAAGAAAATGCGGTAATGAAGCAATAACGGGGGCAGGCCGCCTGCCGGACGTCCGCGCCTCAGGCAGCCTGGAGCGAGATAGCCAAGCCCCAGCAGGCCGATGATCACAAAGGGCAGGTTGGAGATTACATCCAGAAAGTTGGCAATGCCCAGTAGCGGCCGCTGGTCGGCAAACTGGTGGTAGAGAGGGTCTTGCGGCAGCGGGCCGAGGAGGGCCAGGCCTACCAAGGCGCTCAGGCAAATCAGGGCAAAGAGGGCGTAGTGTTTGGTCATGGCACGTCCTTGAGTGTTTGGTTATTTGACTAACTGACCGCCGATTTCTTGCCTGCGGCCAGCAAAGCCTGGCGCTCGCGGATGGCCTTTTCGATACCCTGTGCATCCAACCCCTGTGTCGCCAGCTGCCGCGACTGGCTGTCCTGCTCCACGAACTGGTCGGCAAAGCCCAGCTGCAGAATGGGTATGACCACGCCCAGACTGGCGAGGTGTTCGCTGACAGCACTGCCCGCGCCGCCGGCGATAACATTCTCCTCCACAGTCACAAGCAAGCTGTGTTCCGCCGCCATACGCTCCACCAGATCCCTATCCAGAGGTTTGACAAAGCGCATGTCGCAGACGCTGGCGTTGAGATTCTCTGCCGCCTGCAGGGCTGAGGCCAGTGAAGCACCGAAGTTGAGAATGGCCACCTGCTTGCCTTCCCGTCTGATCACGCCCTTGCCGATGGGCAGCTCCCTGAGATCCGTATCCATCACCGCTCCCACGCCAGTGCCGCGCGGGTAGCGCACAGCGGCGGGGCCTGAATGCTGATAGGCCGTGTAGAGCAACTGGCGACATTCGTTTTCGTCGCTGGGAGCGGCTATCACCATATTGGGGATGCAGCGCAGAAAACTGATATCAAAGCTGCCCGAGTGGGTGGGGCCGTCCTCGCCCACCAGACCGGCGCGGTCTATGGCGAAGGTGACATCCAGCTTTTGCAGGGCCACGTCGTGAATCAGCTGGTCGTAAGCCCGCTGCAGGAAGGTGGAGTAGATGGCCACCACCGGCTTCTGCCCTTCACAGGCCAAGCCGGCGGCCAGAGTCACCGCATGCTGTTCGGCGATGGCGACATCGTAAAAGCGATCCGGATAGTCGCGGGCAAACTCCACCATGCCCGAACCTTCGCACATGGCGGGAGTGATGCCCACCAAGCGTTGGTCCCGCGCCGCCATATCGCACAGCCACTGACCGAAGACCTGCTGATACTTGAGTCTGGGTGTGGCTGTTTTGCTCTGCACCTTCCCCGGTTCCAGCTTGTTGAGGGCGTGGTAGCCCACGGGGTCGGCCTCCGCCGGGGCGAAGCCCTTGCCTTTTTGGGTAATCACGTGCAGCAGCTTGGGGCCCTTGATATCGCGCAGGTTGCGCAGGTAGCGCACCAGGCTGGGAAGGTCGTGACCGTCGATGGGGCCCACATAGTTAAAGCCCATTTCCTCGAAGAGAGTGCCAGGCGACATAAAGCCCTTGAAGTGTTCTTCGGTGCGCTTGGCGAACTCCCAGGCCTGGGGAATCTTGGTCAGCACTGCCTTGCTGCCTTCGCGCAGGGAGTTGTAAAACTTGCTGCCCCAGATACGCGACAGATAGGTGGCCAGCCCCCCCACGTTGGGCGAGATGGACATATTGTTGTCGTTGAGGATCACCAGCATATCGGTATTGGTGTGCGCGGCATGGTTGAGGGCCTCAAAAGCCATACCGGCAGTCATGGCGCCGTCGCCGATGATGGCGACGCATTTGCGCTCTTCACCGGCCATCTGGCTGCCAATAGCCATACCCAGAGCGGCGCTCAGGGATGTGCTGGAATGACCCACTCCAAAGGTGTCGTATTCGCTCTCTTCCCTTTTGGGAAAACCGGAAAGACCGCCGCCCTGACGCATGCTCAGCATCTGCTCGCGGCGGCCGGTGAGAATCTTGTGAGGATAGGTCTGGTGGCCCACATCCCACACCAGTCGGTCATAGGGGGTCTGATAGACGTAATGCAGGGCCAGAGTCAGTTCAACCACACCCAGGCCAGCGCCAAAGTGACCGCCGGTCTGGCCCACACTGTAGAGCAGGAAGGCGCGCAGTTCCTCGGCCAGTTCGGGCAGCTGTTTTTCGTTGAGCAGGCGCAGGTCGGCCGGAGACGCAATGGTATCCAGAAGCGGTGTAGCGGGGCGACTTGCGGGAATTTCATTAAACATGGGCGGCCGATCAGCTCTGCTTTTATGGCCGGCCATTGTAGGCGCGGCCGGGGTTGTTTGTCTGCCAGGAAATGTCGCTCGGGAAACCTCGGTCAGTTGTGACGCTGCACAATATAGGCGGACAGCTGGCGCAGGGGATCGGCGGTCTCGCCAAACCCGGAGAGCGCCTGCAGCGCCTGTTGATGCAGGTCGGCAGCCTTTTGCCGGGCTGCGTCCAGTCCGAGCAGGGACACATAGGTGGGTTTGTTGCGCGCCATATCGGCACCCTGCTGCTTGCCCAGAGTGGCGGTATCACTGGTGACGTCGAGAATATCGTCCTGTACCTGGAATGCCAGGCCCACGGCCCGGGCGTAGTCGTCCAGCGCCTGCAGCTGTTCCGCGTCTGCATTGGCGATGCGGGCACCCAGCGCTACACTGGCACAGATAAGTGCGCCTGTCTTGTGGCTGTGCATGGTCTGCAGCTCCTGCAGACTCAGCTGGTGATTGACCGCCGCCAGGTCTATGGCTTGACCCAGCACCATGCCCTGGGCGCCGGCTGCGCCAGCCAGGGTTTGCACCAGCGCTATGCGGGTTTCCGCTGGCGTGTCCGGCAACTGGCTGAGAATATCGAAGGCCAGCGTCTGGAGGGCGTCTCCCGCCAGTATGGCGCTGGCTTCACCAAAGGCGATATGGCAGGTGGGCTGGCCGCGCCGCAGATCGTCATCGTCCATGGCGGGCAGGTCGTCGTGCACCAGACTGTAGGCGTGGATGCACTCCAGGGCGCAGGCAGCGCCGTCGAGAGCCGCGGCATGGCGTCTGGCCAGGGTTTCGGACACTGCCTGGGCGCTGGCGTAAACCAGCAGCGGCCGCACGCGCTTGCCGCCATTGAGCAGGCTGTAATGCATGGCTTCGCGCAGTTGGCCCGTCTGGGTCAACCGGACCAGCCAGTGGTTCATTGCCGCCTCGACCCGGTTCCGGCATTGGGTCATGAAGCTGGCCAGATCCCGACTCATTCGTCGTCGTTCTCAAGTGGGTCAAAGGGCTCAAGCAGGATTTCGCCCTGATCCTCCATCAGCTTGCGCACCTGCTGTTCCGCCGATGCCAGGCGCGCCTGGCAATCGCGGGTGAGGGCCACGCCTTGCTCAAAAGCCTGCAGCGACTCTTCAAGTGAGAGATCGCCCTTTTCCATCTGGGTAACCAGCGCTTCCAGCGCCTTGAGGGACTCTTCAAAATTGACAGCTTTCTTTTTGCTGGCCATGGGAAATACCGGCTGGAGAAAAATAGTTTGCAGCCGATGATGTCTTGCGGGAGGGGCTGCAGGTAAAGTGGCGGGATTATAAACCCGCGATCTCCAAGTTGGCAGGCTTTTGGAGAGTCTCAGGCTGTGGTCGTCAATTTTCCAGCTAGAATTAGACGCGTTATGTGTCTTCACCGCGCACCCTTGTGCGGGTCACAAGCAACAGATTGAGGAGTCAAGTGTGGATTTAGCAACCCTCGTTGGTATCGTCGGCGCTGTTGGTCTCATGATTGTCGCCATGTTGTTGATGGGCGACATAGGCATTTTTATTAACGGCCCCTCGTTCGCCATCGTGCTCGGAGGAAGCTTCTTTGCCACCATGGCCAAGTTCGGTCTGGGGCAGTTCCTTGGGGCGCTCAAGGTGGCGGCCAAGAGCTTTGTCTTCAAGATTGATGATCCGGAAGATCTGATCGAGGAAATCGTTGGCCTGGCCGATGCTGCGCGCAAGGGTGGCCTGCTCTCCCTGGAGGGCAAGCAGGTGAGCAACAAGTTTCTGGAAAAAGGCATTCAGTTGCTGGTGGATGGCCATGATCCGGAAGTGGTCAAGGCGATGATGTCCAAGGATCGCAGTCTCGCGGAACAGCGCCACCTGAACGGCTCGGCCATTTTTGCCGCCCTGGCGGATGTGGCACCTTCCATGGGGCTGGTGGGTACCATTATCGGTCTGGTGGCTATGCTGTCCAATATGTCGGACCCCAAGACCATTGGTCCGGCGATGGCGGTTGCCATGTTGACCACTCTCTATGCTTGTTTGATGGCCTTTGCTATTTGCGGTCCTATCTCCGACAAGCTGAAGCTGCGCTCCAGCCAGGAGGTGATGGTCAAGAATCTGATCATTGACGCGCTGCTGGCGATTCAGAGCGGCCAGAATCCGCGCATTGTCGATTCCATGCTGCGCACCTATCTGCCCGAAGGCAAGCGCGAGCTTGTTGAACCCAATAAATAACGCATGACTACTCAAGACGACGATCTCCAGGTTAACAAGCCTCCCAAGCCGGGTCTGCCCGCCTGGATGGCGAGCTTTTCCGACCTGATGGCGGTGCTGCTCTGTTTCTTTGTGCTGCTCCTGTCCTTTTCGGAAATGGACGCTATGAAATTCAAGCGTCTGGCGGGCTCCCTGGCCCAGGCCTTTGGCGTGCAGGCAGCGTTGCGCGCGGATGAGGTGCCCAAGGGAACCAGTATCATCGCCCAGGAATTCAGCCCCGGCCGCCCCGAGCCCACGCCGATCAATGAGATTTACCAGCGCACCCAGGACATCACCGAAATGAGCCTGGAGGTACTCACCAGCGAGGAGTACGACATCAAGCAGGGTGAACTGGACGATTCGGCGCTGAAAGAAAAAATTACCCAGAGGCTGCGCGAACTTATCACGGAAACCCAACAGGACGCCCGCGATCTGGCCAATAAGCTCCAGTCACAGATCATCAGTGGTCAGATTGAAATTGAAACCCGCGGTCGGCAAATCATCATTCGTATTCGCGAGAAGGGCTCTTTCCGTTTGGGCTCTGCCGATCTGGCGCCCGAGTACTATGAGGTGATGGATGAAATTCGTTCGGTGCTGATGCTCAGGCCCGGGCGTATACAGGTGCAGGGCCACACGGATGATCTGCCAATTGTGAATTCGGCCCGCTTCCGCTCCAACTGGGATCTGTCCGCCATGCGCGCCGCTTCTGTCGCACACGAGCTGATGCGCGACAAGAAAATCTCCCCTAATCGTTTTGAAGTGACAGGTCTCGCCGATACCCGCCCGCTGGTGCCCAACAACAGCGACGCCAACCGCGCGCGCAATCGCCGGGTGGAAATCGTGATCATGCAGGATCTGGAGTCGGCTCTGGACAAGAACGAAGTGGAGCTGCTCAAAACCGAGGGAGAGGACATATTGCGCAGTCTGGATCTCAACCCCCAATACCTGTTTGATCTGAAACCGGGAGAAATTTTCTAGGAGCCAAGCCTTGGATAATAATTCTGTGAACGATCGCCGCCGCTACTTCCGCATCAGTGACAGTCTGGGGGTGGCATACAAGGTGATATCTGATGAGCACCTGGGTGAGGATCGGGTCCAGGCGGAACCGGTGCGTGTTTTTCAATTGTTGGAAGAGCAGGATCGGCATATCGATCAGTTGCTCGGTCGTTTGAACGACAGGGATCCGCTGGTGGCCGAACTGGCGCGGGCACTCAATCAGAAACTCAACTCCCTTGTTTACCAGTTGGAAATGGAGAGCCGTCTGATCGAGCAGATCGCTCACCGGGTGTGCGAGGTCAATATCAGCGCCTGTGGTTTGGGATTCCCGGTGGAAGAGGCCATGGTGCCCGGCACCAGGGTACAACTGGATCTGGTGCTCTTGCCGGAACGGCAGCGGCTGCTGACGGAGGCCATGGTGATTTCCTGCGAGCCCCGCGCGGAAGGCCACTATGCGCGTCTGGATTTTGTCGACATGGCACCTGGTGATCAGGAGATGTTGATTCAGCACATAGTCAAACGCCAGGGCGACCTGCTGCGCACTGCTCGCGAGCAGGCAGAACTGATGCAGGCCATGTCGGCAAATCCATCTGAAGGCGCGCCAAAATCGGCCGACGTGTGAGATATTTCCTACACGATTTTCCGCCAAAGCCCACTGGTGACTGGCGCTGACTTCAATAATAATGACTCCCGTAATGGACGCAAACACACGGAGTCGTGAGGCAAGGAATCAGGAACCCGCCGCTAAAGGCCCATGGCTGGCCCCTCCATCCTGTAAGACGGCCCCGCTGCAATACCCCCCTTGCAGCGGGGTTTTACATTTTTATCCCATCCAGATCCCATTCTCTTCCTAAACCCTTGAAAACTGTGCAATCAGGGCTTGGCAGTAGCGACCTGTTCGCGTCATAGTTAGCCAACAGATTCCGCAGGTATCAGGCTTGCCGGCACTGGCAGTATCGAACTTCACTTTCATTGCAATTATGTTGCAAGCGACTCAGGGGGTATCGATGGAAGAGCGAATTTTGCGTCTCAACTCAGCGGGGCAGCCGATTGAGTGGTTGCATTGGCAGGACGCGGTTTGCCTCTATGCGCGGGATCTTGTCTGCTGGAGTCTGGGAGGTTTTGTTCGTCGAGTGCACGGCGGCCACTCCCGCATCACCGGCCTGCAAACCTATATGGACTTGCCGGCCATTATCGCCTGCGGTGGCGAGCGTATAGCGCGTATGCGCACAGTGCCGCCCCTGACCAATACCGCGCTTTTCGCCCGCGATAACTACCAGTGCCTCTATTGCGGGCGCTACTTCCCCCGCAACCAGCTATCGCGCGATCACGTGCATCCACTGAGTCGCGGCGGCCGCGATAACTGGAAGAATGTGGTTGCCGCCTGCAAGCGCTGCAATCAGCACAAGGGCAACCGATTGCTGAGCGAAACCAATATGGAGCTGCTGGCTCTGCCTTTTTGCCCCAATACAGCCGAGTATCTGGCGCTGATTAACAGCGATCGGATACGCGGCGATCAGATGGAGTTTTTGCGCCCGCAGTTTAGCCGTCATCGCGATTGGGAGCAGCGTCCGGCGGTCTGCGCCTAGGGGTTGTATTCCATGCGGTTGCGCCCCTGATTTTTCGCGCGGTAGAGGGCTATGTCGGCGCGGTAGAGTGCGTCTTCGATGCTGGCATCGGTGGGCGACAGCAGTGTTACACCGCCGCTCACCGTACAGAAAATTTCCGTTACCCCGTCATAGACTGGCTGATCGGCAATGCTGCTGCGCAGACGTTCGGCCACCAGCAGTGTGGCATCCCAGTCGCTGTCGGGTAACAGGATGGCAAATTCCTCCCCCCCCAGACGTCCCAGCAGATCGGCATTGCGCAGCACCGAGCGCCAGCGTTTGCACACAGTTTCCAGCACCTTGTCACCGGCGGCGTGACCAAATCTGTCGTTGATGGACTTGAAGTAATCCAGATCCAGCATGAGCACGCCCAGTGGTTTTTTATGGCGTTTGGCTCGCTCCTGTTCCTCGGCAGCTCTTTCCATAAAGTGGCCGCGATTGAGTTCACCGGTGAGTGGGTCGCGGCAGGCCAGCTCTCTCAGGGCGGCTTCGCCGCGTTTTCGCTCGGTGACATCGCGGAAAAACCAAACACGTCCGTAATAGTGATCGCCGTCAGCGTGCAGCCCCACTGAGTGCCGCTCCAGCGTGCGGCCATCATTGAGTTCGATTTCGCAATAGTCTCTCTCCCAGGGATTGGCGTAGAGCTCTACCACCCGTTTGATAAAAGGCTCTGGGTATTTGAGCAGTGCAAAGGCCGCATACATCATTTTGTTTTCGGGGATGGTGCCATCGGTCAGGGTATTGGCCTGGACGATATTCATATCCAGTTGCCAGATATCGATAAACCGCTGGTTGTAGGAAACCACCATGCCACGGTCATCTACGACAAGAATGCCATCGGGAGAGGCTTCATTGATGGCGCGTAGCAGGGATCTGTCAAAAACTTCGCGGGAAATTGGATTGCTGGTCTCTCTCTGATCCTGCGCAGATACATCGACACTCATGGGAATTGCCAATCCTTGTTAGTAAGAGAGCAGATTAAAACTGATGGGCGTGGAAAGAGTATAGACGGATTTGCCTGTGCGGGCACAGCTTCACCAGTTGATTAACAAATCTGCCTGATATGGGGATTTGTTCTTAAGGCTTTTGACTATCAGCTGCCATGATTAAAGGGCTTGCCGCCTGAGAACTTCGGCTTATAAGTGTGAGCGCCGAGGTTTGTCCGCGGACGATAACAAGACCTGACTGAGGGAAATGTCCTATGAAGATCTCCATACCTAAGGAGCGTCGCCCCCATGAGCGCCGTGTGGCGGCGACGCCAGAGACGGTAAAAAAATTCGTTGCCATGGGTATAGATGTAGCGGTGGAAGCGGGCGCGGGAGAGGCCAGCCGCATTACCGACCACGCCTACGAAGAAGCGGGCGCGCGTATTGTCAGCGATCTCTCTTCCCTGCTCTGCGACGCCGATCTGGTGCTGAAGGTTCAGCGTCCTCTGATGGCAGGGGAGGAGGGACCCAACGAGCTATCGCTGATGAAACGCGGTGCCCTGCTGGTGGCCATGCTCGCACCCTATGCCGATCCCGAGGCGCTCAAGCAGTATGCGTCAGCCGATATCACCGCCATGGCTCTCGAATTTGTTCCCCGTATTACCCGCGCCCAGAGCATGGATGTACTCAGTTCGCAGAGCAATCTGGCGGGCTACCGCGCTGTACTGGAAGCGGTCAATGTCTACGACCGGGTCATGCCAATGATGATGACTGCGGCGGGCACAGTGGCGCCAGCGCGGGTCATGGTGCTGGGCGCTGGTGTGGCGGGTCTGCAGGCCATAGCTACCGCCAGACGACTGGGCGCGGTTGTCTGCGCCACCGATGTGCGCCCGGCCTCCAAGGAGCAGGTTGAGAGTCTGGGAGGCAAGTTCGTCATGGTAGAGAGCGAAGAGACCGCCAATGCGGAAACTGCAGGCGGCTATGCCAAGGAGATGAGTGAAGACTACAAACGTCGTCAGGCAAAACTGGTGGCCGACACCTTGAAGAAGCAGGACATCGCCATTTGTACCGCGCTAATTCCTGGCCGCAAGGCGCCAATCTTGATCAACGACGAGATGGTCCACAGCATGCGCCCCGGCTCGGTGATAGTGGATCTGGCAGCAGAACAAGGCGGCAACTGCAGTCTTACCAAACCGGGTGAAGTAGTAGAGATCAACGGCGTCACCATCGTTGGCTACTTCAATATTCCCAGTCGTATTTCCGCCGATGCCAGCGCTCTCTATGCCAAAAATATTCTCAACTATGTCACGCCCCTGATCGACATTGAAAACAAACAGCTGAAGATCAACTGGGACGATGAAATTGTTTCCGCATCCACATTGACCCGCGATGGTCAGGTGGTTCATTCCGCATTTCAGACAAAATAACGGAGGCAGTGATGGAAGCTCATTTTATTTCGCAACTCTCCATTTTTGTGTTGGCTATTTTTGTTGGCTACTACGTTGTCTGGAGCGTTACACCTGCGCTGCACACACCGCTGATGGCGGTGACCAACGCAATTTCCTCGGTGATTATTGTCGGTGCGCTGATAGCGGTTGGCCCGGCGGAGATGAGTCTGTCAAAGGTGCTTGGATTCTGTGCCATGGTGCTGGCGGCCATCAACATCTTTGGTGGCTTTACGGTCACTCACCGCATGCTCGCCATGTACAAAAAGAAAAAATAATCGACTGATACTATCGGGGAAAAATTATGTCCAGTTTGCATGAAAATGTAACGGCGCTTGCCTATCTGACAGCAGCGGTGCTTTTTATCATGGCTTTGCGCGGTCTTTCATCACCGGAGTCCTCGCGTCGCGGTAACTATTGCGGTATGGCCGGTATGTTGATTGCCGTATTGGCAACCGTGCTGGGGCCGGAGGTGGAATCCTATGGCTGGATAGCTCTGGCGCTGGCCATAGGCGCGATCATAGGTGTGGTGACTGCAAAGCGCATTGCCATGACGGCCATGCCGCAACTGGTGGCCGCGTTTCACAGTCTGGTGGGTATGGCGGCTGTTCTGGTGGCGGGTGCGGCCTTTACGAATCCGCAGGCCTTTGGTCTGCTCAATGCCAGTGGTGAAATCTTTGTGGCCAGCCGTATCGAAATGGGGCTGGGGGTGGTGATTGGAGCTATTACTTTTTCCGGTTCTATTATCGCCTTTACCAAATTGCAGGGGCTGGTATCCGGTGCGCCCATAGTCTTTGGTGGCCAGCATCTGCTGAATGCGCTTATAGGTGCGGTGATTGTTGGGCTGATTGCCTACTTCTGCGTTGAACAGGCAGCCTGGGTGTTCTGGACCATGACCGCCTTGGCTTTTGTTATAGGCATTCTGCTGATCATCCCCATAGGCGGCGCCGATATGCCGGTGGTGGTTTCCATGCTCAATTCCTACTCGGGCTGGGCGGCTGCCGGCATAGGTTTTACCTTACACAATGATGCGTTAATCATAACTGGTGCACTAGTCGGCTCCTCAGGGGCAATTCTCTCCTATATCATGTGCAAGGGTATGAATCGCTCCTTCTTCAATGTTATCCTCGGCGGCTTTGGCGCGGATGCCAGTGCAGGTGCTGCGGCGGGTGCGGATGATCGCCCGGTCAAGCAAGGTAGCGCAGAAGATGCGGCATTTATCATGAAAAATGCCGGTTCGGTGATCATAGTGCCCGGTTATGGCATGGCGGTGGCCCAGGCGCAACACGCGCTGCGCGAAATGAGCGATGAACTTAAACGCGCAGGTGTCAAGGTGAGTTACGCCATTCATCCGGTGGCAGGACGTATGCCCGGCCATATGAATGTGCTTCTGGCTGAGGCCAATGTGCCCTATGACGAAGTGTTTGAGCTGGAAGATATCAATAACGAGTTTCAAACCGCTGATGTTGCATTTGTTATTGGTGCCAATGACGTAACCAATCCGGCGGCAAAAACCGATCCTTCCAGTCCGATATTCGGCATGCCGATTCTCGATGTGGAAAAGGCGCGCACTGTGCTGTTCGTCAAGCGCAGCATGGCGTCGGGTTATGCCGGTGTGCAGAACGAATTGTTCTACAAGGACAACACCATGATGCTGTTTGGTGATGCCAAGAAAATGGTGGAGACCATCGTTAAAAATCTGGGGTGATTGCTGCTGACTCAAGTCTGCACCTGAAAATGCCTCGGTTAACGAGGCATTTTTATTTTTAGCCTAACCATAAAAATATTGTGTAAGAGACACCTATGCTTTTGTCTACAACTCTCCTGTCTAATGGTGGGATTCTGCTGCAATTGCAGCGACGCCTGCGTCTGGCGCTGGTTGTTTTTCTGTCTGTATGGCTTGTTGCCTGTTCCGGTAAACAGGACGTCAAGGTACTGAAACTGGCGCACAACCTGGATCAGACTACTTCCGTACACAAGGCCATGGTGTTTCTGGCGCAGCGAGTGCACGAACTCTCCAGTGGCACCATGCGCGTGGATATTTATCCCAGCGGCCAGTTGGGACAGGAGCGTGAATATATTGAATTGTTGCAGGTAGGCAGCCTGGCCATGACCAAGGTGTCCGCCAGTCCCATGGAGGGTTTTGTGCCCGAGATGCGGATTTTCAGTATCCCCTATGTTTTCCGCGATGAAGATCATCTCTGGCGTTTTCTCGAAAGTGACAAGGGCAGAGAGCTGCTGGTCAAGGGCGAGGAAAAGCGCCTTCGCGGCATGGGATATTACGATGCGGGCAGCCGCAGCTTTTACAGCAATTGCGGTACGCAAAAACCGATTCGTCAGCCAAAGGATCTCGCCGGGCTCAAGGTGCGGGTGCAGGAGAGCCAGACGTCAGTGCGCATGATTCAGGCGCTGGGCGGCTCGGCAACACCCATTTCCTGGGGTGAGCTCTACACGGCGCTGCAACAGGGTGTGGTGGATGCGGCGGAAAATAATCCTCCCAGTTTTTATCTCTCCAAACATTTCGAAGTTTGCAAGCTCTACACACTGGATGAGCACACTTCTGTGCCCGATGTGATGCTGATCAGCAGCTATATCTGGCACACGCTGGATGCTCAGCAGCAGGCCTGGTTGCAGCAGGCCATGGATGAATCAGTGATCTATCAGCGCAAGCTCTGGGCGGAATCTACCCGTGAAGCACTGGAGGCCGTCAAGGCCGCAGGTGTAGAGATAGTCTATCCGGACAAGAGCGAATTCCAGTCTCAGGTGCAGGAGATGCACGAATCCTATCGCGGCGAGCCAATTTACGAATTGTTGCAAGCCATTCGCGCCATGCCCCAGCAGTGAGGAAAGATTGATGCATGCAGTGTTAAGACAATTGGATCGCATTCTTGCGGTTTTTTTGATGATTCTGATGGCCGCCATAGTGGTTGATGTCACCTGGCAGGTGCTGTCGCGGCTTATTGTGGGAAACCCCAGCTCTGTTACTGAAGAGATAGCGCGTTTTTTATTGATATGGATAGGTCTGCTGGGGGGAGCCTATGCATTTCGCACTCATGCGCATCTGGGGCTGGATCTGCTCACCAGTAAATTGCCGATGGGAAGGCGCATATGGGCCGAGATGGTTTCTCAGTTGGTGAGTTTTGCCTTTGCGGCGTTTGTCATGGTTTATGGCGGTATCAAGCTGGTAGCTCTGCAGATTGAATTGGGACAAACCTCGGCGGCACTACAGGTAAAAATGGGTTATGTCTATCTGGTGATTCCTCTGGCCGGAGTGTTGATCTGCATTTACGCCATAGACAATATCTTATCTGTGCGCGAGCGCCTTCTTGAGGCTGAACATCATCACCGGCTCAACGATGCCTGACGGCAATTTGTATTAAAGATAAAGGCTTCGGTTATGGAAACGTCGATTTTTGTATTGCTGTTTACCTTTATGGTATTGCTCGCATTGAATGTTCCTGTCTCCATCAGCATTGGTATGGCCACATTGCTCACCATGCTGTTCACTATTGATATGGAACCGGCGCTTGTCACTATCGCGCAGCGTATGGCCAGTGGCATCAACAGTTTTGCACTGCTTGCCATCCCCTTCTTTGTATTGTCCGGTATTTTGATGGGGCGAGGTGGTATTGCGCATCGCTTGATCGAATTTGCCAAGGTGCTTTTTGGCATGCTGCCGGGCGGCTTGGCATTTGTGAATATTATTAGCTGTACACTTTTTGGGGCTATCTCTGGGTCAGCGGTCGCGGCCACCTCCGCTATCGGTGGCTTTATGGTGCCCGCCATGAAAAAAGAGGGATATGACAAGAGCTTTAGCGCAGCCGTCACGGTCACTTCATCGACGACTGGTCTGTTGATTCCGCCGAGTAATATCCTGATTGTTTACTCGCTTGCCAGTGGTGGAGTATCCATTGCCGCTCTGTTTATTGCTGGTTATCTGCCAGGTATTTTGTTGATGTTGGGATTGATGTGCGCTTGTGGTCTTTATGCCAAGGCCAAGGGCTATCCTGTTGGGGAGCGAGTGGAGTTCAAAGACGCAATCAAGAAAACCCTCGATGCCATTCCCAGCTTGCTGCTGATCGTGATTGTGATTGGCGGCATTATTGGTGGCTATGTGACGGCGACAGAGGCCAGCGTTATTGCGGTGCTCTATTCGCTTTTTCTGTCGGTGGCAATTTATCGCGAAGTAAAAATCAGGGAATTGCCAGGCATCCTGATCAAGTCGGTTGAGACAACAGCCATAGTGATGCTGTTGATTGGCACTTCTTCAGCAATGTCCTGGATACTCTCCTATGAAAATATTCCCCAGAGTATCAGTGAAACCCTGATTGCGTTGAGTGACAACCCTATAGTGATTCTGCTTATTATCAATATGGTGTTGCTGATCGTTGGTGTCTTTATGGATATGACTCCGGCGGTACTGATTTTTACTCCCATATTTTTACCCGTGGTTACGGAATTGGGTATGTCGCCGCTTCATTTCGGCATCATGATGGTGCTCAATCTCTGCATTGGATTATGTACTCCGCCAGTGGGTTCTGTGCTTTTTGTCGGCTGCGGTATAGCGAAAACCACTATTGCGCAGATGGTGCGACCACTGTTGCCCATGTATCTTGCGATGTTTGTGGCGCTGATGCTGGTGACCTATGTGCCCTGGTTCAGTGAGTTTTTGCCGCGTTATTTTAGCCTGATTAATTAATTGCAGGCGGGTGTGGCCAGCTGGTTAGAGCCCCAGCTCGGTGCGAAAAATCTCACCATCAATCACGCCGCCGCGATGGCGAATAACGACGCCGGCGCAACGGGTTCCCTGTTGTGCAGCTTCCACTGGTGATCCGCCGTTGAGGCGAGTTGCAAGGTAACCGGCGTTAAAGGTATCGCCCGCACCGGTGGTGTCAACGATATTTTTAACCGGCGGTACGGGAACGCGAGTTTGTTTGCCGTCCTGCACGATTACTGTGTCTTCGGCACCGCGTTTCAGTACCAGCTCTTCAATGCCGATGTTGCTGTAGCGTTTGATGCAGCCGTCAATGGTGTTATCGCCCCACAGTAATTGTTCATCGTCCAGCGTGAGCAGTGCAATTTGGGTGTGGGCCATAACATCTATCATTGCCGCCTGAGCCTCGGCCTTATCGCGCCACAGGCGCGGACGAAAATTGCTGTCGAAGGCAATGGTAACGCCTTGGGCGCGCAAGGCTTTGAGAGAAGCCAGTAAGTTGGCGCGACCCGTTTCGCCAATAATGGCAAGGGTTATACCGCTCAGGTAAACACAATCGCACCGGCTGAGTTTTTCTGTCAGCGCAGCGCTTGATTCGGGGGTGGAAAAGAGTTCGCGTGCTGGTGCTTCTTTGCGCCAATAGAAAAATTCACGCTCACCATCGGGAGTGTTGCGAATGACGTAGAGGCCGGGAGAGCGGCCTGGCAATCGCTCAATCAGATTCGTACCTATGTTTTCGCTGTCAGCCCGCGCCAGGATTTGCTGGCTGTAAGGATCATCGCCCAGTTTGGTAACGTAGTCGGTTGTTAGACCAAGGCGTGCCATATACACAGAGGTATTAAATGTATCGCCCGCGAAGGATAGCGCCATTAGCTCGCGTCCGCCGGCATCTGCGCTGGGGAAAGGTGACAGCTCAACCATCACCTCGCCAATTGCTGCAATGTGTGCCATAAAAAATTACCTGATAGGGTTGATTGGGTGGACGAGAGTCCTTATTGCAGAAAAGAGTGCTTTTTTTGGTGTGAAAATATAGCAGTACGACCGTTTTTTTTCTAGCGAAATGACTGCTTTGTGACTGCACAGGTAACGCACCTGGAGTATAATTTTTTGCAAAATGTGCATTGGAACTTTGGCATCAACTTTCTGCCAACACGTTTTTCCAAAACCAAAAAAAATCAACCATGCAGGACCTTTTAATGAACAGACTCTGTCAATCCAGCCTTGGCCAGCTACCTGCCGAGGTTATCAAACCCAACTATGATCGCGCCCGCCTCAAAGCGGGCATAGTCCATCTGGGTATTGGGGCTTTTCACCGTGCTCATCAAGCGTTTTATACCGAGGCAGCACTCAATCGCTTTGGTGGTGATTGGGGCATTATTGGTTGCAGCCTGCGCTCACCCAGCGTGCGTGAACAAATGGCGCCACAAGACAACTGGTATACCCTGGTGGAGCGCTCCAGCGAAGGCGAAAAGCTTCAGTTGATAGGCGCGGTGGTTAGCACCCTGGTGGGGCCGGAGAATCCCGCTGCTTTGGTGGCAATCATGGCGGATCCTGCCATCAAAATTGTGTCGCTGACCGTGACTGAAAAGGGTTACTGCCATGACCCGGCAACCGGTGATATCAATTTCAGTCACCCGGATATTCAGCACGACCTGCAACATCTTGTTGCACCCAAATCGGCCATCGGCTATCTGGTGGCTGCCTTGCAGCAGCGTCAACAGCAGGGCCATTCGGGTTTTACGGCGCTCAGCTGCGACAATCTGCCTAATAACGGTCAGGTTTTGCAAAAAGTGGTGCTGCAATTTGCGCAAAAAGTCTCGCCCGCATTAGCGGCCTGGATCAGCGCTAATGCCAGCTTTCCCTGCACCATGATCGATCGCATAGTACCGGCCACCACCGATGCCGACCGCGCCGAGATTGAAGCGCGCCTGGGTTTGCGCGATGAAGCTATGGTAGTTGCCGAGCCTTTTACCCAGTGGGTTATCGAAGATAATTTTGTGAATGGTCGACCACAATGGGAGGCCGTAGGCGCCCAGCTGGTTAAAGAGGTTCATATTTTCGAAAAGATCAAGCTGCGTTTACTGAATGGTTCCCACTCTACCCTGGCCTACACCGGTTATTTGTCGGGTTTTGATTACATCAGCGAAGTCATGGCTGAGCCCGCCTTTGTCAAGATGATTAAAACCTATATGGAACGAGAGGCAGGTGAAACCATTCAGGCCCCCGCCGATTTTGATATCGCTTACTACCAACAGCAGTTGCGTGATAGGTTTTGTAATAAGGCGCTCAAGCATCGCACCTGGCAAATTGCGATGGATGGCTCGCAAAAATTGCCCCAGCGTCTACTCGAAAGCCTGCGTGAGCAACTGGCGGGTAAGGGCCATATCGATATTATTTGTCTGGCAGTCGCCGCCTGGATTCGCTACGTATCCGGAGTGGATGAAAAGGGTAATGCGATTGAGGTGTCTGATCCATTAGCGGACGAGCTTCATTCGGCTTGCGATCAGCATCAGGGAAATCCTGCGGCGCTGGTTAAAGCGGTGGTGTCTATTACCAAGGTGTTTGGTAGTGATTTGCAGAATGAACAGCGGTTTGTCGAGGGGGTAACTCAGTGGTTGACGCGCTTCTATGATAAAGGGGTGTTAACAACTGTACGTGAGGCTTTTAAGTAACACCATTTGTTAGGGAGTGCCAATCGATACGGCATAGCTTGCAGAGAAGCCATTCAAGACGTGCCGTAAACCCTTCCTTGGGGGCGCATCGCCAACATCCCTGTTGTCGATGGTCTTGAATGGCTTCTCTGCAATCTACGCCTCACACAGTGCCAATTTGCAAAAATGAACAGATGCCATATGAAAAAGCTGTTGCTGTTGCTGGTGCTTCTGGTTTTGGCACTAACTTCCTGTGCTCATAGGGAGGATTCTGTTTATCAGGCGCATGTCATGGCTAACTATGCGGGAAGCTCCTCCAATATTTTTTCAACTATCGCTGCTGCCTTGGCAGCGGCGCCCGAAGCGGCGAATGCTCCTTATCGAATTTATGTGGGGCCTGGGGATTACTACGAAAAGCTGGTAATTGATAAGCCTCATATTCATTTGATTGGTGCGGGCCGCGATCAAACGCGCATTTATTTTGATGCCTATGCGGGTTTGGAACGGGCGCCAGGAGTAACCTGGGGTACGCGGGATTCTGCTACGCTTACCGTGCGTGCCGCTGATGTTCATCTTTCCCGATTAACGCTTGAAAATAGTTTTGATTTTTTGGCCAATGACGCGCTTGTGAATGATGATCCACAGAAAATTCGCCATAGCCAGGCAGTTGCGCTCACAATCGATAAGGGCAGTGACAAATTCTTCGCCCAGGATATTGCCTTGCTGGGCTACCAGGACACGCTTTTTGTTGATGCTGGCCGCAGTTGGTTTGATCGCAGCCTGATTGCGGGCAATGTGGATTTTATTTTTGGCGCGGGCAATGCGCTTTTTACCGATTCTGAAATCCGCACGCGAGTGCGGGGGAGTGACCAAACTCCCGTGGGTTACGTCACTGCACCTTCAACCCAGATAACGCAAGAATATGGCTTTACCTTTTTGCGCTGTCAGTTGACTCGCGAAGCCGGGGTGCCAGATAACTCAACCTACCTTGGCCGCCCTTGGCATCCCACCACCCAGTTTGCCGATGGTCGCTACGCTGATCCTAATGCCATTGGCAAAGCCGTGTTTATCGAATCGATGCTGGATGCACATATTGCCCATGCCGGTTGGCATTCCATGGGCGGCACAGCGAAAGACGGCAGCCGCATGGAATTTATGCCCGAGGATGCGCGCTTTTTTGAAGCGGCTTCCTACGGCCCGGGTGCGGTGCACAATGCTTCTCGTCGCCAGGTTTCAGCACAAGATCAGCCCGAGTATGCTCCGAATAAGCTAATGAGTGACTGGCTATTCCCGGTTGATCAAGGCGCGACTGGTCAAAATCATTAATCTTCCCGCAATACATCCGCGGGCCTGGCTCTGGCCACCACTAGTGCCTGAGCGCCGAGAACCAGCCATACCAGGAACAGCGACAGCCCCAAAGACATTAAGCCTGCGAGGCCTCCCCAAAAGTAAGCCGATATTGGTTGGGAGAAGTTGGTCAGCCATTGTTGCATGACATAAAGGCTAATGGGCCAGGCGATCAGGTTGGCAATAATCACCAGACCAGAAAAATGCCTGGCCAGGAGTGCGAGAATTTTCAGGGTGGAGGCGCCGTGGAGTTTACGCAGTGCTATCTCTCGGGTGCGCTGGCGAGCGCTGAGTGAGGCCAGGCCGTAGAGGCCGAGTAAGCTGATAAAGATAGCGAGCGCGGAAAACGCATAGACAAATTTGGCAACCATTCGCTCGTTGTGCAACTTGTTATCGAGAAAATCTTCCAGCAGCCAGGTATTGGGCTTGACTCCGACTAGTTGCTGATAAATCTCTTCAGTCTGCGCCCGGACTTTTGTGCCCAATCCTGATTGATATCTGATGCCTAAACTAACCAGTTGTCGCTGGTTATACGCTAGCCAAAAATAGCTTGGTTTGTGCGGCAGGTTGGTATCTCCCAGGTGCAGATCATGGGTAACGCCAATAATGCGATAGGTCATAAAAAGATTTTCGTCGTTGTTAAAGTAGAATTTAAGTTCCTGGTTAAGTGCGTCAGCCGCTGACGAATACCCAAGCTGTGCTAAAGCAGCGGGATCGATAAGTATTTCGGGAGCTGAATCCTGAGTAACGGTCGCCGGATCATCTGCCGCCAAAGTGGAAATCGTCAATTGAGGATATCGTCCCGCAAGCAGGGAAATATTAAATAGTTCCAATTGGTCAGGGTCGACCAAAATTGCTTGACTGAGATCTATAGCATCAGCCAAGGTTTGATCAGCGCGACTGATCCGCACAGCGTGGTTACCTTCTCCCGGTATGTTTGGCAGAGTATTAGCCACAAATTCTACGCCGGGCAACGCGGCGATGTGTGTGCGCAGTTCATTGTATTGTCCGGTCTCAAGTTGACGAAAACGCGGATGGTACGCGAACAGAATATCGCGAGATTGGTAGCCGGTATCCTTATTTTGAATCTTCCAAAGCTGCGCTGAAATTAGCACAGCCGCAACTAGTAGGCCTGCTGATAGTGCAAATTGACCTACTACCAACAGTTGTCGTACGCGCAGGCTGCCCTGGGTTTCGCTGGCACGATTGGCGTGCAGAAAGCGGCCGGGGTTGACTCTGGATAACAAGAAGCCAGGGTAAATGCCCAATAGCAAGCTCAGGGCTAATAACAACATAAATAGCTGGCCTAAGAAGCCAAAGCTGTAAAGCAAGGGTTTGAACAGGTTTAAATGAAACTCGTTATTAAGCAAGGGAATCAACTGTTCCATCAGTATTAAGGTGAGCCCAAAAGCAGATAGCACCAGCAGTGCTTCCTGTATCCAAAACTGGAGTGTCAGTTGATAGCTGGCGGCTCCCAGTGTTTTTCTGAGTGCGACCTCTCTTTGTCTTTGTGTGTAGCTGGCCAGGCTAATATTCAGGGTATTGATACAGGCCATAGACAATATTAGCCCCGCGAGCAAATAGAGAATCCAGATTCGCTCACGCGCGCCCTTGGCTGTCTTGGGGTGGAGGTTGGCGTCGGCGATGTTAACCAAGTGGTAGCGCGAAAACTCACTGGGAATTAGCTGATTCCGCAACTGCTCAGGGTAGGTTTTATTGTTGAAATCATGCAGTGCATTCTCGAGCATTGGCAAGCTGGATTTATTCTTGAGCTTGATAAGTGTTCTCGCTGAATAATGAATGCGAATGCCTGATGACCCCTCTTGAACCCGTAGCGAGGCTTGATAGGGAATAAACAGATTGTTGTGTATCTGGGAGTTATCGTGGAGATCAGCGATGATGGCGATAACGCGAAAATCCTTCATGCCTTGGGTGATAGCCTGGTCTCCTGGCTCTAACAGGTCCTGCACATTCAAAGTCAGTCGTTGTCCAATTGGGTTGTCATCGCCAAACAATTGTTGTGCGGTGGTGTCATTCACGATGATAGTGTCGGGATGGCTATAAAATTCCTGTACATCCCCAGAGAGCACTTCAAACTCAAGAATATCCAACAGCTCTGGATCTATTTCCAGAAAATGGTGTTCGCTGGATTCCAGGCTACCATCTGCCAGGGCTTTATGAATTGGCGCTGAGCGCCAAAAATATCTGGCGGCGTCCAGTATTTCGCCAAATTCAGTGAGCAGCTCTTGCTGTGTTTCAGGCCGTATCGCGGTGTAATAGGACTCATGGTTACTAGAGCTTCCTTCAAACTCAACAAAAAATATCCGCTCGGCATTGGGCCAAAAACTATCTTTGGTGAGTTCGCCGTGATTGATCAGTAGAATAATTGCGCTAGCAGTCAGGCCAAGGGTTAGTCCGAGAATACTAATAAAGGTGTTCAGCTTGTGTTTGTAAAACTGCCGTAGTGCTAGCAATAGATAGTGCAGAATCATGCTCCCTCTCCTTTCAAACCACAGCAAATTGACTGGTGGCGATTAGCTTGCCGTCAAACAAGTTCAAACGGCGATGGGCATAGGCAGCATGTTCCGCCGAGTGGGTCACCATAATCACACTGGTTCCCTCGCTGTTAAGCTGGCGCAACAGCGACATCACTTCCTGCCCGCGCTGGGAATCCAGATTTCCGGTGGGTTCGTCAGCGAGAATCAGGCTGGGGTTGCTCACCAGCGCCCGAGCTACAGCGGCTCTTTGCTGCTGGCCGCCAGACAGCTGATGCGGTAAGTGACGGCGACGGTGGGCAATATCCATTTTTTCCAGCATGGCATCCACGCGCTGGCGTCTTTCCTTGGCGCTGTAGCCCTGATAGAGCAATGCCAGCTCAACATTTTCAAAAACAGTCAGTTCTTCAATTAAATTAAAGCTCTGAAAAATAAATCCCACATGACGTTTGCGAATTTGGCTGAGCTTGGCTTCGCTGAGCCTGGCGATATTCTGATTGTGAAAGAAGTAGTCGCCAGTATCCGGGCTATCCAGCATGCCCAAAATATTCAGCAGCGTGGATTTGCCGCAACCCGAGGGGCCCATTACCGCCAGAAATTCGCCCGCTTGCAGATCAAAACTGATCTCGCTGAGTGCGGTGGTTTCTATATCCTGGGTGCGAAAGCGTTTATTGATTTGATGGATTTTTATCATGGTTAATCCCTTCTGTTGGTGTTATTCGGTACGGGGCTGAGTGCCGCGCAGTATAAGTCGATCTACATTCTCCAGGCCCAGGTAGCTGCTGGTAATAACCCTATCGCCTGGCTCCAGACCTTCGATAATTTCAAGTTCCAGGCCATTACGCCTGCCAACTTTAATTGCGCGACGTTCGGCGGATTTTTCGCTAGGTTCAACCACGAAAATCCAATGGCCACCGGTCTCCGCAAGAAATGAACCCTGGGGAATGAGCTGGGTTTGCGTGTCTTCACTGAGTTGTAAGCGCAGGGGAAAATTTTGTCCGCGATTGAGTTGCTGGGGTGAGTCACCCTCAAAGACCATATCAATTAAAAACTGACCTTGGGTCACCTGCGGATAGATTTTTTGCACGCGCAGTCTGTAGTTTTCGCCTTGCAATTCAATTTGGGCTGATTGGCCTATCATCACCCTATGCAGATAAAGTTCATCCACTTGCGCCACCAGCTTGTAATTATCTGGATCATCCAGTTGCCCGAAACGCTGTCCTGGGGATAGGGATTCACCAGGTTGTAAGTTGAATGCGGTGAGCCGCCCTGCGGCAGGTGCGCGTACTCGCAAGCTTTCCAGATTGCGCCTGGCGATTTGGAGATTGGCTTGCAAGTTGGTAATCGAATCGCGCATTTGCTTCATCTGCGCATCGCGTAGAGCCTGGTCAGTTTTCTGCGTCTCGAGTGTAAGCTCCCGCTGTTGCTGCAAAAAATCGAGACGACGTTGGCTATCTTCCACCTCGGCAAGGCGCACACTGCCGCTGGTGATCAGCGGTTTCATGCGCGCCAGCTGTTGTTTCAACATATCTATGTCGTAGTTCAGTTGCTGAAGGCTGCGCTGGTGTTCGAGCAGGGTGCGCGTCAAATTCAGTTCCTGTGTTTGCATTAAATTGATTTGTTCGCTGACCTGAGCTTCGCGACTAATGGAATCCAGTTGCAAACGGGTGTTGGAAATTTCCACAATCAAATCGCCCGCTTGTAAGGCTTTTCCTTCCTCCGCATGCACCGCTTCTACTCGCCCGCCTTCAATCGCATCCAAATAGTAAGTGTGCAGGGGGCGCACCTGGCCGCGCAGTGGAATCATGTCGGAGAAGATGCCTTCCTTTACCTGCGCAAGTTGAAGCTGCTCTATATCAAGGCGCCTGATGCGCTGGTCGCCGGGTGTTGCAAGCAGCCAAAGGCCACCGATCAGGCTGATCGCCATGAGGCTTATCAGCCAGCGTTTGTGACGTTGCCAGAAATTTTTTTGCAGGGGTCTGTCCATTTTTGTCTGTGCTTGTCCCATTTCTTGTCGTACTTATCGTTATCCCGGTCGCTTGGTTGGCGAATATAGGCTCATATAGAGCAGGCTTTGTGCCAGGGATGTAACCCAATGATTTATTGGCTAATTTCCTTGTTAGTAGGGCAATCGTCGATTGCCGAGTGTTCGATTTCGGACACTTGTTGTCCGAAATCGAACGGCTTAGACTCGTCTCCACGCCCTTTTAAGGAGTAGCCAATGACCAGCCCCCAAGGTCATCTAGTGTTGGTAGATGACGATCAGGATGTATTACTCGCCGCGCGCTTGCTGCTGCGGCGACAGTTTCAGCGAGTGAGCTGCCTGTCCGATCCGCAAAAGCTCCCCCAATTTCTCGCCACTGATCCGGCAGACCTGGTGCTGTTGGATATGAATTTCACCCTTGGTGATAATCAGGGTAAAGCTGGCCTGGACTGGCTCGGATGGTTACAGCAGCATCACCCGAACCTGGTCGTGGTGATGATGACCGCCTATGCGGGAGTGGATCTTGCGGTGAGCGCTCTCAAGGCGGGTGCGGCGGATTTTGTGATCAAACCCTGGAGCAATGAAAAACTTCAGGCGAGTTTGCATGCTGCCTATCAGCTGGCTAAATCCCGGCAGGACAACAACCAATTGCAGGCAGAAAATCAGCGGCTGCGCGCCAATCTTGTGGCTCCGCCTTCGACGTTGATCGGTGAGTCAGCGGTAATGCGCGAACTATTGCAGTGCGCAAGGCTTGCCGCCGCCAGCGATGCCAGCGTGTTAATTCTGGGTGAAAACGGTTCGGGCAAGGAATTGCTGGCGCGTGCTATTCATGCGCACTCGGCGCGAAGCCAGCAGGTTTTTATGGCAATCGATATGGGCGCCATTCCGGAATCCCTGTTTGAAGCGGAATTGTTCGGCCACAAAAAGGGCGCCTTTACCGGCGCTCAGCAAGCGCGAGTTGGTCGCTTGCTCGCTGCCAATGGCGGCAGCGTTTTTCTCGATGAAATTGGCAATTTACCGCTGCACTTGCAGGTGAAATTGTTACGCGTATTAGAAGAACGACAACTGGTGCCTTTGGGCGAAGAGCGGCCTGTACCCTTGGATGTGCGGGTGATTGCTGCGACGAATATGTCTCGGAATCAACTGGCAGACGAAGCCCGCTTTCGACAAGATCTGCTTTATCGGTTAAACACCATTGAATTAACCATTCCGCCGTTGCGTGATAGACGTGAAGATATTCCTTTGTTAGTTGATCACTACCTGGGTGTTTTTGCGCAGAAGTACCAGAGGCCCAAGCCGCTGCTCAAGGCAGATACCCTGCGTGCCTTGAGCAATTACTCTTGGCCTGGCAACGTTCGCGCCCTGTGTCATGCAATTGAGCGTGCTCTGGTGCTCTCGACCAATAACTATCTAACCCTCGATGATTTTGCTTTGCAGTCACCTACAGCAAGCGCGACAACTGAAGCGCCCAGCTTGAATTTGGAGGCATTGGAGTTGCAGGCGATTCGTACCGCGTTGAAAAAACATCAGGGCAATATCTCCCAAGCAGCGCGGGACCTTGGGCTAACGCGCACTGCCCTCTATCGCAGGATGGAAAAATATGAGCTCTAGCTATTTTCGTTGGCAGATTCTCGCGCAGCTGGCGCTACTGGTATTGACACTCTGGCTGGCATTGCGCCTTGATTGGGCGACAGCACCCGTTAGTGCAATCGGCGTGTTTTTGGTATTGGTGGTGCAGATTTTTTCGTTATTCAGTTTTATCACTCGCAGCCACGAGCGCATAGTCAACTTCTTACAAACTCTCGCTTATGAAGATGTCAGTGGTTGTTTGACGTTACCCGATGATACCCGTGTGGGGCGTGAGCTGAGAGACAGTATGAACAATCTACGTAAGCGCGTCGCGCAACTGCGCCAAACCAACGAAGAGCAGATGCACTATTATGCGTTACTGCTGGAAAAAGTGCCCACGCCTTTGTTCGTCCTCAAAGCACAGCGTTTAAGTGCAGTTAATTTGGCGGCGCAGAAACTCTTGCAGTTTTCCGGCGAATTGGATGCGCAACAACTAAAAAAATTTGGTACTGGCTTTGCGCATACGCTGCTCAATATGAAGCCGGGAGATCAGCATCTGTTACAGCTGGACGGAGAGCAACAGAATATTTCACTCTTGGCGTCCATCAGCCAACTGCAAATGAGCGGCGAAGTCAGCAGCTTGATCAGTTTGCAGCCCATTCAGCAACAGTTGGACGCTTATGAAATCAACGCCTGGCAAAAACTGGTTCAAGTCTTTACCCATGAAATCATGAATTCCATGACGCCGGTAACCTCGCTTGGAAATACCGCTCAGACCTTACTAGCCGAAGCGCAGCAGGGCGAGTTGCACCCGATTGCATCCGAGCGAATTGAAGACGCACGTCAAGCGATGCAAACCTTGAATCGTCGCACAGACCACTTAATGAAATTTGTGCAGGCCTATCAGCGTATTGCCAACCCTCCGCGGTTGCAGCGGCAGCCCTTGGATATTGCTCGACTGTTTGAACATGTGTGTGAACTTTTTGCCGATCAAACTCAGGCTCAAGGGGTGCGTCTGGTCAGCCAGGTCATTCCGGTGAACTTGCAGTTTTCGCTTGATGGTGTGCAACTGGAGCAGGCATTAATCAACTTGCTAAAAAATAGCCTGGAAGCGCTGGCGCAAAAACAAGAAGCCCTGGGTAATAATTTTTGTGCTGAAATTGTACTTCGCGCATCTCTTGGCCAGCAGAGTAATCTGGTGATTGATGTCGAGGATAACGGGGTTGGTGTGGATGAATCAAAACGCGATCAAATTTTTGTCCCTTTTTATACCTCCAAGCCCGAGGGCAGTGGCATAGGGCTTTATCTCGTCAAACAGATCGTGCAGGCCCATGGCGGTAGTGTACGCGCCCTCCCGCGCGCGGGCGGCGGGGCCGTATTTCGGCTGACTTTTTACTGACTGATTTATAAAAGCTCCACAGTCGATTGCAAAACAGCACTCGTCTGCGGAGCCAAGGATTGCCAAAACAAGGATTTCCAAAAGAGGAAGTTGGTCAAGTGGTTAAATCAAGACCAAGATCACGCAATGGTAATGTCGCGGGACAGATACACATCCTGAATGGCATTCAGCAATTTCACGCCTTCTTGCATCGGGCGCTGGAAAGCCTTGCGTCCGGAAATCAGTCCCATGCCACCCGCGCGCTTGTTGATCACGGCGGTGCGCACTGCATCAGCCATATCGCCTTCACCCGTCGCGGCGCCGCCGGAATTAATCAAGCCAATGCGGCCCATATAGCAGTTGGCCACCTGGTAGCGCACCAAATCAATCGGGTGGTCACTGGTTAAATCCGAGTAAACCTTTGGGTGAGTTTTGCCCACTTTCACAGCATTGTAGCCACCGTTATTTTCGGCCATTTTTTGTTTGATGATGTCGGCCTTGATGGTGACACCCAAATGGTTGGCCTGACCCGTCAGGTCAGCGGCTAAATGGAAGTCCTTGCCATCAGCTGCAAAGGCGCTGTTGCGCAGATAAGTCCACAAAATGGTGACCATGCCCAACTGGTGTGCCTGATCAAAAACCTCACTGATTTCCTGTATCTGGTGGCGTGATTCTTCCGAGCCAAAATACACGGTCGCGCCTATAGCGGCGGCGCCCATGTCGTAGGCCTGCTTCACTTTGCCGAATAGCGTTTGGTCGTAGCGCGTCGGGTAGATCAAGCCATCGTTGTGGTTGAGTTTGACCACAAAGGGAATTCGGTGCGCATAGCGGCGCGATACCGACGCCAGTGACCCCGGGTTGAGCAAACGGCGCTGCATCCGCCTTCAATGGCCAGCTCGACAATATTTTTTGGATCAAAGTAAATCGGATTTTGCGCAAAGGAGGCACTGGCCGAGTGCTCTATCCCCTGGTCAACCGGCAGAATAGAAATATATCCGCTACCACCCAGACGGCCATGATCGAGAATGGATTGGTAGTTGCGCAGAACGGTATTGGGGCGGTCTGTGTCCGAAAATACGCGCGCAATATAGTCAGAGCTTGGCAGGGTCAGGGATTGCTTGGGCAGTTTTTCGCAGCGGTGACTCAGCAGACTTTCTGCTTCATCACCCAACAGGGATAGGAGGTTATTCATGGTGTTTCCGCTCTTGCTGTGGTTGATTGAATGCGCCCTTGATGGGCGGCTTTTTTTAACGTCCGCTATTCGCGGTACTTTTCTTTTTGATCAAGTCTCTGCTATTAGGCCAGGTCTCTCAGGTCTGGCCGCTACTGCATCAAAAACCTGTATCAAAGATGTTGCTGAGTTTTTTGGGCACAGAAATTTTTTGCAAACAGGTATAGGCAGGCAAGCCGTTCTCATAGGGTGGATAGGCCTCGCCCTCAATCAGCGGTGCAAGATAGGCACGACAGACGGGTGTAATGCCCATGCCATCGTCGCGAATAAATTCTGCGGGCATTTTGCGCTCCACGTTGGCGACATCCGCCAGGCTGACCGCATCTATCTCCCAGCGGTAGGGCGCATCAGACACTCGTTTGATAATCGGCATCACCGAACGCTTGCCTTTAACCGCCAATTCCACCGCTGCCTGGCCCAGAGCATAGGCTTGGTCGACATCAGTCTGGGAGGCGATATGGCGCGCCGAGCGCTGTAGGTAATCGCACACTGCCCAATGGCATTTGTGGCCCAGGCGACGCTTGATCAGCTCGACAATCACTGGCGCCACACCGCCCAGCTGTGCGTGGCCAAAGGCGTCTTTCACACCTGAGACGGAGAGAAATTCACCCGCCGCATTTTTTACGCCCTCGGACACAGCCACCATGCAAAAGCCCTTGGTGGCGACAGCCTGAGTGACTCGCGCGAGGAAAGCTTCTTCATCCAGGCGCACCTCCGGCAAAAGAATCACATCCGGCCCCAGACCGCGCTCATCGCAGGCCAAGCCAGTGGCGGCCGCAATCCAGCCAGCGTGGCGACCCATCACTTCCATCACAAATACCTTGGTGGAGGTGCGACACATGGAGGCCACGTCGAAAGAGGCTTCGAGCATGGAGATCGCAGCGTATTTGGCTACCGAGCCAAAGCCTGGGCAGGTGTCGGTAAAGGGCAGGTCGTTGTCGATGGTCTTGGGAACGCCCACGCAGGTAATGGGAAAGTCCAATTGCTCCGACAGCTGGGACACCTTGTAGGCTGTGTCCTGGGAATCGCCACCGCCGTTGTAAAAAAAGTAGCGAATATCGTGGGCCTTAAAGACCTCGATCAGTCGCTCGTATTGGGCGCGATGTTCTTCCAGGGATTTGAGTTTGTAGCGGCAGGAGCCGAAAGCGCCCGCCGGTGTGTGAATCAGGCCAGCCAAGGCGGCGGGCGATTCCTGGCTGATGTCCAGCAGGTCTTCGGTGAGGGCGCCCAATATGCCATCGCGCCCGGCGTAGACCTTGTTGATTGTTTCCGGGTGGCGACGGGCCGCCTCCAGCACGCCAGCGGCTGACGCATTGATAACGGCGGTTACACCACCGGACTGGGCATAAAACGCATTGTGATTCACGGCAAATCCTCACACATAAAACAACAAACGGCGCCGATAACATGCGCCGTCAGGAATTGCCGATAGAGTTTGATGTAGTTATAGCGGTGATGTAACCCGTGGCAAAATTCTAACACGGGCAATTAAACGGACAAGATATTTTTAAGACGTATTTTATTTATTTTGCTTATTTTTGGCTAAAAAATTCCAAAAAATTAATAAATAATAGGTGAAAACGTTTTCTGTTCGTTGCCATAAATAAAGTAAACGATTACATTTTTGCGGGGTTTTTGCGTGAATACCCGTATCCTGGGGAAGAATCCCAGGGCAAAAAAAAGCGGTCTTGCGACCGCTTCAAATCCTCACTTCTACCAAAACCTATACCTTGAAGTTGTCGATCTGATGTTTCAGCTCGACGCTCTCCTCGATCAACTGGTTGCCGCTTTCGCTGACCACCTGCGCATTCTGAGAAACCTGCTCTGACAGGGCGTGAATGGCGGTGATGTTTTTGCTCACTTCGTTGGCAACAGAGCTCTGCTGATGCGAAGCGGTGGCAATCTGATGGTTCATGTCGTTGATCACGCTGATATTGGCGCGGATCTTGTCCAGTGCTTCGCCCACTTTGGCGGCCGTCTCGATAGTACCCTTGGCGGAGGCGGTACTGGTGCTCATGGCCTGGTGAGCCTCATCGGCGGCGCGCTGCAGCTGCACGATGATGGTTTCAATTTCCTCGGTGGATGTGCGGGTTTTCTGGGCGAGTGAACGCACTTCGTCCGCTACCACCGCAAAGCCCCTGCCCTGCTCACCGGCGCGCGCTGCTTCGATGGCGGCGTTGAGAGCCAACAGGTTGGTCTGTTCGGCAATCGCGCGAATCACTTCCATCACCGAGCCGATGTTGACGCTGCTGTCTTTGAGCACCTGGATTTTCTGTGCGGTGGACTCGATTTGCAGGGTGAGGCTGTTGACGTTGTCCAGTGACTGGTTGACCACCTGGTTGCCCTGCTCTGCCAGCACGCTGGTGGCGTTGGTGCGCTCAGCGGTATCGCCGGCGTGACGGGCAATTTCGTTGGCCGAAGCGGAGAGTTCTTCCACGGCGGTAGCCACCAGTTCGATTTCATGCAGCTGCTGAACAGTGGAGGTGACGGTACTTTCGGTGGCATTGGCCATGGTGCGTACATTGTCGCGCACCTTGTCGTTCACCTGAACCACGTTGCGGATAATGCCGGCGATATGCTCCATCACCCGGTTGAAGTTGTGGGCCAGGGCGGCGATTTCGTCTCCGCTGTTGGTGGGCAGACGACGGGTCAGATCGCCACCGCCATCGGCAATGGAGGAAAGTGAACGGGTCACTTCATCCATAGGGGCGAGAATCATGCGGCGGGTCAGAATAAATACAGTGACCAGGCTGACCAGCAGCATGGCAAAAACCACCAGTATGTTGTTGTTTCTCTGGCTGGCCAGGGCCTCTTCCATTTCATGGGAGGAGAAGACAATGTCGTAGCTGCCAATCTTCTGCTTGTTGTCGCCATACTCAATGGGGATGCCGGTGCGCACAGCAGGTTTGCTGATGATTTGCTGGTCCGAGGCCTTGGCAAGCGCCTGCCCGCGGTGGTCCACAATGGAGATTTCGCTGATCAGGGAGGTGTTGGCCAGGGAGTTGGCGATAGCCTCGATTTGCTGATGGTCATAGGCGAATACAGCCTCCAGCAGCGAGGAGTTGGTCAACTCCAGCATCGCCTGGGTGTCTGTGTCGAATTTCGCCTTGAGGTTGGCGGACGCCATCTGGTAGTTGAAGAAGGCAACGACTACTGCCAGCAGGACCATCGCCAGGCTTAGTGCTGCCATCAATTTGGTCAGTAACGAACGTTTAATCATTTTTATCTCCGCAGTCAGACGCGCCGGAAGCGGTCTTCACTTCCGGATTGGGTACATATCTTTCTTGGAACCTCGCCTGGTCAATGATGGGCTTCCTTTTGTGGTCGTCAAAAACAACCTTTGGCTTACTAACTAGCCTAGTTGGGATAGCGGCAGAGTCAATGATTCATTGAGGGGAAATCGGGTTAAGTTGGCTTAACACAGATGAAAGCTGGTCATTGGCCACCGGTTTTGCGGTTGGGAGGGGCTGTGGAGCCCAAAAGGGGCTCCACAAAAGTCAGTCAGTCTTCACTGTCTCCGCCCGCCATGCCCAATTCCTTGAGCTTGCGGGTGAGGGTGTTGCGCCCCCAGCCCAGCAGGTTGGCGGCATCGCGTTTGCGGCCGGCGGTGTACTTGAGAGCGGTTTCGATCAGCGCTCTTTCAAAGGTGGGTACGGCTTCGCTCAGCAGTTGGTGATGGCCGCGGGCCAGCGCCTGATCGGCCCAGTGGCGCAGGGCTTTTTCCCAGTCGTCAGCCGGTGTAGAGCCTTCTTTATGATCCAGCAGTTCTGGCGGCAGGTCCTCTATGTGAACTTCGCGGCCGGAAGCCATAACCGTGATCCAGCGGCAGGTGTTTTCCAGCTGACGCACATTGCCCGGCCACTGCAGGGAGCAGAAGAACTCTTCGGTTTCCGGCAACAGCACCTTGGGGTCCACATTCAACTCGGTGGCGGCCTTGTGCAGGAAGAAGCGCGCCAGTTTGGGAATGTCCTCGCGGCGGTTGGCCAGCTTGGGAATATGGATGCGGATAACGTTCAGGCGGTGGAAAAGGTCTTCGCGGAAGCGGTTTTCCGCCACTAACTGTTCCAGATTCTGGTGGGTGGCGGCGATGATGCGCACATCCACTTTTACCGGCGTATGGCCGCCGACGCGGTAGAACTCGCCATCCGCCAGCACCCGCAGCAGACGAGTCTGGGTTTCGGGTGGCATATCGCCTATCTCGTCGAGGAACAGGGAGCCGCCATTGGCCTGTTCGAAACGTCCCTGGCGCTGGGAGGCAGCACCGGTAAAGGCGCCCTTCTCGTGACCAAAAAGTTCGGATTCCATCAGGTCCTTTGGAATGGCAGCCATGTTGAGCGCAATGAAGGGCTCGTTGCGGCGCGGGCTGTGGCGGTGCAGCGCGCGGGCCACCAGCTCCTTGCCGGTTCCCGACTGACCATTGATCAATACAGTGATATTGGACTGGGACAGGCGGCCAATTGCGCGGAATACCTCCTGCATGGCCGGCGCCTCACCGATGATTTCGGTGTTGATTTCCAGATTGGTGGTTCTTTTCTGATCGCTTTTCTGCTCCTGGGCGTGGGCCAGGGCTCGCTGGGTCACGGCGACAGCGTCGTCCACATCAAAGGGCTTGGGCAGGTATTCAAAGGCACCTCCCTGATAGGCGGCCACGGCACTGTCCAGATCCGAGTGGGCGGTCATGATGATAATGGGTACCTGCGGATGGTTGGCGTGCAGGTTGCCGAGCAACGCCAGACCGTCCATACCGGGCATGCGAATATCGCTGATGATGGCGTCGGGGACTTCGCGGTTGAGTTGACTCAGGGCGCTGTCGCCCGAATCAAACACCCGGGTGTCAATATTTGCCTGTTGCAGGGCCTTTTCCAGAACCCAGCGGATTGAGCGGTCATCGTCAATAATCCAAACGCGGTTAGACTTCTGCATGTTGCACTTCCATTGGTAGGTAAAGCGTAAAGCGGGTTTGGCCTGGTTCGCTCTGACACTCGATCAGGCCGTGATGTTGGTGAATAAGGTGTTGCGAAATGGTCAGTCCCAGACCTGTGCCTTCAGCGCGGCCGGAGATCATGGGATAAAAGATGTTCTCGATCATGTCGGCAGGGATGCCGGGACCATTGTCGATAATGTCCACCCGACACAGGAGCGGATGGTGGCGGCGGCCGATGGTGTACTGCCGCTGGATGCGGGTGCGCAGGCGAATCACGCCGTTTTCCATGCCCGCCTCCAGCAGCGCCTGCATGGCGTTGCGCACTATATTGAGGAACGCCTGAATCAGCAGTTCCTTGTCGCCCAGCATATCGGGGATGCTGGGGTCGTAATCCCGGATCAGCTTGACGGCGCCCTTGCTTTCGGCGTGGATGATTGCCGCTACCCGCTCCAGCGCCTCGTGGATATTCAGGCGGCGGAACTGGGGCAGCTGGTTGGGTCCGAGCATGCGATCCACCAGATTCCGCAGGCGGTCCGCCTCATCGATGATGATGTTGGTGTACTCCAGCAGGCTGGTGTCCGACAGCTCCCGCGCCAGCAGCTGCGCTGCCCCGCGAATACCTCCCAGCGGATTCTTGATCTCATGCGCCATGCCGCGTACCAGGTTGCGGGTGGTCTCATGGGAGGAGTTGAGCATCTCATCGCGGCTGATGCGCAGCAGCCGGTCTATGGGCTGAACTTCGATGATCAGCCCCTGATGGTCACCAAAAGGGGTGACTGTGTAGTCCACGGTGATCTGGCCGCCGCTCAGCAGCTGCCATTCCGCATGGCGCTTGGTGTAGTGATTGGCCTGACTGGCGGCTAACTGCAGCTGTTTCTCCGTCTCGGCCGACTCGTGAAAAAAATAGGTGAGTGGCTCACCTCGCGCCCGCTCGCTGCTGAGAGACAAAAGAGCCTCCGCCGCCGGGTTCAGGTGGCGCAGCAGCAGATTGTTGTCCACCAGAATGATGGCGGTACTCAGGCTATCCAATAGCGGTTTGTGCAGATCGCGGGATGTCACTAATCAAATTCCTCTGGGCCTGTGGCACGCCTTGCAAGGGTGCACTGGGCTGCTCATCGCGGTGCGCGAAAACTCTGTCCGTGCCTATGCAAGAAGCAAACCAAGTTAAAAAGGGCTTGTTTTTGGGCGTTTAGCGGGGGAATTCTAGTCTTGAAGAGCCTGGCGTGCACCAAAATTGTGCATTGTGGTGTGCGTAGCGGGTGAACATGGGGCGTTTAACGATGGCCCTCAGGCCATCGCTCTTGAGAGGGAATAATCAGGGCGCAGGCGGCCGCACTATGGGCCGCATGATATTGGCAGTGACGGGTTCGGAGATGGCTAGTGTAGTGCCGTCTGCCGCTATCCATTCCACGGTAAAACTGCGTGCCCCGCGCGGGACCTCGCGTACCAGAATACTGGTGGTAGTGGATTCTTCAAGCAGCTCGCCATCCATGAAGTAGAGCAGTACCTGACCTTCTTCCAGTAGCGGGGGATTGAGCTTGACGGCAATAGCCAGATCCCGCTGTTCGGGCGAGATGATCACGTTGTTGCGGGGGCTGGCGATGCGCAGCTCATACACCGTCTGCTGCTGTTGCTGACGTTGGGGTGTGGGCGGGGTGTAGCTGGGAGTGGTGGAGGGTACAGAGTTGATGGGCGGCAGGTTGACTGGCTCGCTGGAATCGGACAGGGGCTTGTCAGAGAAAACGATGTTGCCGTCCTTGTCGCGGGTTTTATAGATATCTGCCGCCTGGGTTGTCAGCCCCAAACAGACCAGCATCAGAAGTAACAGGCGAGCAACAGTCATGAGAGATTCCCCGGGATTCATTTGTCGGCAAGGTTACTCCGGCAGGCGCCAAAGAAAAAGCCCGCTCGGCGGGGCCGGGCGGGCTTTCGTCGACCAGCTCGCAGCCTGGCTGCGAGAGGACGGGTGACTTACACGCTGTAGTAGAGTTCGAATTCTACCGGGTGCGGAGTCATGTTCACGCGTTGAATGTCAGCGCGCTTCAGAGCGATGTAGGAATCGATGAAGTCCTTGCTGAACACGCCACCCTTGAGCAGGAACTCGTAGTCGGCTTCCAGTGATTGCAGGGCTTCTTCCAGAGAGGCACAAACTTGCGGAATTTGTGCTTCTTCTTCCGGCTCCAGATCGTAGAGGTCCTTGCTGGCTGCTTCACCCGGATGGATTTTGTTCTGAACGCCGTCCAAACCAGCCATCAACAAGGCAGCGAATGCCAGGTAAGGGTTGGCAGTCGGGTCAGGGAAGCGAGTTTCGATACGCTTGGCTTTGGCGCTCTGTACGAACGGAATGCGGATTGACGCAGAACGGTTACGTGAAGAGTAAGCCAGCATAACCGGCGCTTCGAAGCCCGGAACCAGACGCTTGTAAGAGTTGGTAGACGCGTTACAGAAGGCGTTCAGCGCTTTAGCGTGCTTGATGATACCGCCGATGTAGTAGAGAGCGGTTTCGCTCAGGCCAGCATAGCTGTCACCGGCAAACTGGTTTACACCGCCTTTGGAGAAAGACTGGTGAACGTGCATACCGGAACCGTTGTCGCCGATCAGCGGCTTGGGCATGAAGGTAGCGGTTTTACCGTATTGGTGAGCAACGTTGTGTACGCAGTACTTGAGGATTTGTACTTCGTCCGCTTTCTTCACCAGAGTGTTGGCGCCTACGCCGATTTCGCACTGACCGGCGTTCGCCACTTCGTGGTGGTGAATTTCGATCTCAAGACCCATTGCTTCCATGGCATTACACATGGCAGCGCGGATGTCGTGCAGAGAGTCGATCGGAGCTACTGGGAAGTAACCGCCTTTTACGCGGGGAGCGTGGCCGTGTTTGCCTTCAACTTCTTCGCCAGACAACCAAGCCGCTTCTTCAGATTTGATCTTGTAGAAAGCGCCACCCATGGTGCTGGCGTAATGGACACTGTCGAAAATAAAGAATTCAGGCTCCGGACCAAACAGAGCTGTGTCGCCCAGACCGGTAGATTTGAGGTATTCCTCGGCGCGTCTGCCGATGGAGCGCGGGTCGCGGTCGTAACCCTGCATGGTGGAGGGTTCAACGATATCGCAGCGCACAATAATGGTGGCTTCCTCGTAGAAGGGATCCAGCACAGCGGTAGAGTCGTCCGGCATCAGGATCATGTCTGACTCGTTAATGCCTTTCCAGCCAGCGATGGATGAGCCGTCAAACATCTTGCCTTCCACGAAGAAGTCGTCGTTGACCACGTGAGACGGGTAGGTAACGTGCTGTTCCTTGCCCTTGGTGTCGGTAAAGCGCAGGTCAATCCAGCGTGCTTCGTGCTTTTTGATCAGATCCAGAGTCTTGGACATTGAATGCCTCCAGTGTGTGTGGCCAAAGGGCCACGATTTATAAAAAAGGTTTCTTGTTTCCGCCCATCCTGCGCCCACCACCCGGCAGTGGGCAGAGCGAGAGTCAGGGTGTACAAAAAGAGGGCAAATTATATGCCATCTCGAAAAACTCACGATGAACCAATAAAAATAAGGGTCGGGGTCAGATTTTATTTGCGACAAATCAGTGGCAGGCACTAATTTGGTGCCCATTAAATTTGTTTTGCACCAAATGTGTGCTTTGCGGGTTCTGCCTGCAACCTTTATGGGTTCTTTGTCCGATACCGACTTCCATTATTGTGCGTGCGCCACACTAGGCTCCGGGTCTTTCACCGTCAAGATGTCTACAAAAAAATTATCCGGGTGGCGTGGCTGGCAGGGTGCCGGAAGATGATAGGGAAAATTTATTGATGACTGACTGGCGCTTTGCGATAACTGGTGCCGCCTTATATGAATAGGGCAGATTGAACGTCTTAATAAGAATCACGGGTTATTTATGCTTATTGTTGAAGTCTTTCTGATTGCCATGATCATCATTTTCACCCTTCCCTATCTGATCTGGCGTCTGGGACGTACCGACTACTGGGCCCCGCTGGTAGTGGTGCAGATTATCACTGGCATTTTGCTGGGGCCGGGCATTCTTGGCGCCATCTTTCCCGAGTACTACCAGTTCGTTTTCAGGCCCGAGGTGGTGCTGGCACTGAATGGTATTGCCTGGTGGGCGGTGATGCTTTTCGTGTTTATCGCCGGGGTGGAGCTGGATTTGAGCAAGGCCTGGAAATACAGGGCGGAGACAGGTATCACCGCCGGTCTGGCACTGGGGGTGCCGCTGGTGGTGGGCAGTCTGGTGGGGTTGGGGATGCTGGCCTTTGATGGCTGGCTGGGTGCCAAGGGGCTGCCCTGGCAGTTTGTGCTGGGTATAGGCATGTCCTGCGCGGTCACTGCCCTGCCCATTCTGATGCTGTTTATGGAAAAACTGGAAATCCTGCGCCAGCCCATAGGTCAGCGGATTCTGCGTTACGCCAGTCTGGATGACATCGCCATCTGGGGTGTTCTGGCGCTGATACTGCTGGACTGGGAGAGGGTTGGTCGTCAGGGGCTTTTCCTGTTGACCTTTGCTGCTGCGGCTTATATCTACCGTCGCATCATGGTGGCCATTCCGGAAAGAGATCGCTGGTATGCAGCGCTTATCTGGCTCGCCATGTGTGGTTTTGCGGGCGACTGGTCCGGTTTGCACTTTATGGTAGGCGCCTTCCTGGCTGGCGCGGTAACCGACAGTCACTGGTTCCGGCAGGAGGAAATGGACAAGTTGCGCCATCACGTACTGCTCACAGCGATGCCGGTGTTTTTCCTGAGTACCGGTCTGCGTACCAATTGGGATGTGGGTGGTTTGACCGTCTTTATCGCCGCCGCTGTGCTGCTGGTAGCCTGTGTGCTGGGCAAGCTGGCGGGGCTGCATCTGGCGGGGCGCATACTCAAGTGGGAAAAGGGCGAGGCCTCGATTATCGGCTGGCTGCTGCAGACCAAGGCATTGATCATGATCATCTTTGCCAATGTGCTGCTCGACAAGCAGATCATCACCAACGAAGCCTTTACCGCCCTGTTGCTGATGGCGGTGGCCAGCACCATGCTGACTATTCCCGCTGTGGCACCCAAGCTGGAAAGGCTCAAGTCGGTCATCTTCCGCTCCACCTGATAAAACCTGCTGCCGCGGCCAAGTTCGGGGGGGCTTTAGGGTATAATCGCGCCCCCTTATTTCCTGGTCGGGCGCGGTTTTATGCATTTCGTCGTAAAAGTTTTCCCTGAGATCTTCATCAAAAGCATGCCAGTGCGGAAGCGCATGATTCGCCAGTTGCGCGACAATCTGCGCACGCTGCTGGAGCGTCTTTCTGTGGAAATAGATGTTCAGCGGGATTGGGAAAAACTGGAAATCACCGCTCCTGGCACCGATGAGGATACGGTGAGCCGGGTGGCAGAGGTGCTTGCCCACACTCCCGGTATTGGCAACTTCTCACTGGTGCATGCCTATCCGTTGGGGGACCTGGAGGACATCTTCCAGAAAACCCTGATCCACTGGCGCGAGGCGCTGGCGGGCAAGAGTTTCTGTGTCAGGGTCAAACGCCACGGCCAGCACGCGTTTACCTCCACCGAAGTTGAGCGCTATGTGGGCGGCGGCCTGCTGCAGCACACCCAGGCGCGCAGGGTGGATCTGCATCAGCCGGAAGTACTGGTGTCGCTGGAAATCAAACACGACCGATTGTTTGTGATTGCCGAGAAGACCCAGGGGTTGGGCGGCTTTCCGCTGGGCACACAGGATTCGGTACTGTCGCTGATTTCCGGTGGTTTTGACTCCACGGTTTCCACCTATTTGTGCATCAAGCGCGGTTTGCGCGCCCACTACTGTTTTTTCAATCTGGGCGGCCGCGCCCATGAGCTGGGCGTAAAAGAGGTGGCCTACTACCTGTGGAACAAATACGGCTCCTCACACAGGGTCAAGTTTGTCACTGTACCCTTCGAGGAAGTGGTACGCGAGATTCTCACCAAGGTGGACAATTCCTACATGGGGGTGGTGCTCAAGCGCATGATGCTGCGCGCCGCCGAACAGGTGGCCGCCTCTCTGGAAATTCCGGCGTTGGTGACCGGCGAATCCGTGGCCCAGGTGTCCAGCCAGACACTGATCAATCTCACCGCCATAGATCGCGCTACCGATTTGCTGGTGCTGCGTCCGCTGGCCACCATGGACAAGGGCGAAATCATCAATATCTCGCGGCAGATAGGCACTGAATCCTTCGCTGCCAGCATGCCCGAGTACTGCGGGGTGATTTCCGTCAACCCCACAACCCGCGCCAAGCTGGACAGGGTGGAGGCGGAGGAAGCGCGCATGGATTTCGCCGTGCTCGCCCGCGCTGTGGCCGACAGGCGCGCCCAGAATATCGACGAGATAGTTTCGGAGCTGGATGCGGATCTGTCTGTGCCCGTGGAGTCACGGGTGCATCAGGGACAGGTGGTGATCGATATCCGCCATCCGGACGAGCGCGATCGCAAGCCCTTGCAACTGCCCGAAGGTGTAGAGCAGCGGCAGATTCCCTTCTATAGTCTCAACAAGCAGTTTGCCTCTCTGCCGGCGGAGTTTCAGTATTTGCTCTACTGCGAAAAAGGCGTCATGAGCCAGTTACACGCGGCTCATCTCAAGGATACCGGCCACAACAACCTGGGCATTTATCGCCCTGAAGCGGGGTAAGTCTCAGTGACCCACAAAGATCAACGCAAGCAACAGGCGCTTTTTCTGGTTCTGGTACTGGGTGTTCTGATTGCGGCGGTGGGTGCCGGTGTTCACTTTCGGTCGATCGATATGGCGGGTTTTGACAGAGGTTCCGGCACCGGCAGCCACGCCCGCTATACCAATATGGCTGACGCCCAGGTGCTCTGTCAGGATCAGGTCAAGGAGATTTTTGGCAAGCGCGTCAGCTCGCTGATGGTGGACAATCACTCGTCCCGTTTGGATCAAAAGGCCGGTTTGTTCAAGGTGTTTATGGAGGCGGAGATCTTTGACAATGACCGCCGCCAGGGTGTGTCTGCGCGTCATTACTTCAACTGCTATGTGCACACCAACAAGCTGTCCATCGCCAGTTTTCAGTTTGCCAAAGGCAGTGCTCCGGTGAATTGATGCGGGTTTGTGGGGCTGACCATCACACACTTCCCCCCAATAGTGCCCCTGATCGAGCAAAAGGGCGGTTATTTGCAGCCAGATACGAGCTTTTCGGCTGATTTTCGTTTCTGAGACAGCTCTCTGCGGGTATAATGCGCGCCCCTTAATAGGCTAGGCCAGCCCTACCCCGCCAAGAGACACGCTACTGTGACTGATCAATCCGCTATTCAGAATCTGCGAAACATCGCCATTATTGCTCACGTTGACCACGGCAAAACCTCCATGGTTGATCAACTCCTGCGCCAGTCCGGCACTCTCGATCGCCGCGATGATACCGGCGATCTGGTCATGGACAGCAACGATCAGGAGCGGGAACGCGGTATTACCATCCTCGCCAAGAACACCGCTATCAAGTGGAATGACTACCGCATTAACATCGTAGACACCCCCGGTCACGCCGACTTTGGTGGTGAAGTGGAGCGTGTGCTCTCCATGGTGGATTCGGTGCTGCTGATTGTGGATGCGGTGAGC
>ENA-UOVV01000592-UOVV01000592.1-compost-metagenome-genome-assembly--contig:-NODE-592-length-40111-cov-19.554723_pt1 | contig 40111 bp, 31 predicted proteins | sample MGYA00238155_ERZ761577 | MGnify/ENA primary metagenome ERZ761577 (study PRJEB28898, sample SAMN06268775) | compost metagenome | isolation source: Emeryville, CA | place: USA:Emeryville, CA | collected... | reverse complement strand
TTGATCGTCACGTCGAACTGAGGCGAAGCGAGGCGGCCCACCGGCGTCACCACGGCAGCCGTGCCGCAGGCGAACACCTCGACAACGTCGCCGCCGTCAATGCCGGCAACCACCTCGTCGGCCGTGATGTCCTTCTCGATCACCTTGTAGTTCTCGTCCTCGAGCAGCTGGATCACGGAAGATCGCGTGATGCCCTCAAGGATGGTGCCCGTGAGGCGCGGCGTCTCAACCGTGCCGTCCCGGCGCACCACAAACACGTTCATGCCGCCCAGCTCTTCGAGGTACTTGTCCTCGCGCGCATCGAGGAAGAGCACCTGCTGGCAGCCCTTCTCGTACGCCTGTTGCTGCGGCAGGAGCGACGCGGCGTAGTTGCCGCCGCACTTCGCAGCGCCCGTGCCACCCGGTCCTGCGCGGTGGAAGCCCTGCGCCACCCAGATCGACACCGGCTTCACGCCACCCGGGAAGTACGGACCCACCGGCGAGGCGATGAGCAGGTAGTCGACCACGTTCGCGGGCCGCACGCCAAGGAACGCCTCGGACGCGAACATGAACGGTCGCAGGTAAAGGCTCGACTCATCGACATCCGGCACCCACGCGCTGTCAACGGCAAGCAGCGCGCGCACTGACTCCATGAAGTCCTCAACGGGCAGCTCCGGCAGCGCAAGGCGGTATGCCGACTTGTTGAGTCGCTCCGCATTCGCAAGCGGGCGGAACAGCCACACCGAACCATCGGCCCAGCGGTACGCCTTGAGACCTTCAAAGATCTCCTGGCCGTAGTGGAGCACGGCCGCAGCCGGGTCCAACGTGAGCGGACCATACGGCTCAACCCGCCGGTCGCTCCAGCCGCCGTCCACAGTCCACTGCATGTGGGCCATGTGGTCGGTGAACTGGACTCCGAATTTCAAGTCCGCAAGCGCCGCCGCGCGTTCGGCGTCCGACGCTGGGGCCGGGTTGGCAACAACACGGAAGGCTCCGGCGTCCGACGGTGCGTGTGTTGCAGTGATGTCAGCCATCGAAATGAACCTTCCGTGTTGTTGTGTCGCTAACCCTTGATACGTGCCACGAGGGCGTCGCCCACCTCAGAGGTGGACCGTTGTGCGTCTCCCTTCGCCGCAGCGTCGGCCGCTACGGCGTTTTCCACGCGAGTCGCAAGCTCCCCGTAACCGAGGAAGTCGAGCAGCATGGCCACCGACAGCACGGTGGCGGAGGGGTCCGCGATGCCCTTGCCCGCGATGTCCGGCGCAGAGCCGTGCACGGGTTCGAACATGGACGGCGCGGTGCGGTCCGGGTTGACATTGCCCGACGCTGCCAGGCCGATGCCTCCCGAGATCGCGGCAGCCTCGTCCGTGAGGATGTCGCCAAAGAGGTTGTCCGTCACGATCACATCGAAGGACGCCGGGTCCGTCACCATCTTGATGGTCGCCGCGTCCACGTGGAGGTAGTCCCACGTGACGTCCGGGAACTCTGGCGCCACTTCCTCCACCGTTCGACGCCACAAGTGGCCCGCGTGGACCAGCACGTTGTGCTTGTGGACCAGCGTGAGCTTCTTGCGGGCACGTCCGGCGGCCACACCAAAGGCGTAGCGCACCACGCGCTCGACGCCGTGGCGTGTGTTGACCGACACCTCGGTGGCGATCTCGTGCGGAGTGTTGACCCGCAGCGCACCGCCGTTGCCCACGTATGGGCCCTCGGTGCCTTCGCGGACCACCACAAAGTCGATCTCGCCGGGGTTGCTCAGCGGCGACACCTCGCCCGGGTAGAGCTTGGACGGGCGCAGGTTCACGTACTGGTCAAGTGCGAAGCGCAGCGGCAAGAGCACACCGCGCTCGAGCACACCCGACGGCACGCTCGGGTCACCGATGGCGCCAAGCAGGATGACGTCGTGGCCGCGGATCGCGTCGAGGTCAGCGTCGGTGAGGGTCTCGCCCGTGGCGTGCCAACGCTTGGCGCCCAGGTCGAACTCCGTGATGTCGAAGGCGATGTCGGTCCCTTCGGTGGCGGCGGCGAGGCACTTCAGCCCCTCCGCCACCACCTCCGGACCAATTCCATCGCCTGCAACGACGGCGAGCTTGTACGTCGTCACAGTGACAATCCCCTTAGCGGGCCGTACGGCCGTCGACGTAGTCCGAGTCGGTGCCCGATGCGGACCAGGCGAAGAGCTTGCGCAGCTCGCGGCCCGTCGTCTCGATCGGGTGCGTCTCGCCAGCCTCACGCAGCTGCTTGAACTCGACGCCACCAGCGTCCTGATCGTCGATGAAGCGCTTGGCGAAGGCACCCGACTGGATGTCCGCGAGCACCGCCTTCATGTTCTCCTTCACCTCAGGAGTGATGATGCGCGGGCCGGAGACGTAGTCGCCGTACTCGGCCGTGTCAGACACGGACCAACGCTGCTTGGTGATGCCGCCCTCGTGGATGAGGTCAACGATGAGCTTGAGCTCGTGCAGCACCTCGAAGTACGCGATCTCAGGCTGGTAGCCAGCCTCGGTGAGCACCTCGAAGCCGTACTGGATCAGCTTGGACGTGCCACCGCACAGCACGGTCTGCTCACCAAAGAGGTCGGTCTCGGTCTCCTCGGTGAAGGTCGTCTTGATGACGCCGGCACGGGTGCCGCCGATGCCCTTGGCGTAGGACTTGGCGATCTCCCACGCCTGGCCCGAAGCGTCGGACTCAACGGCGATGATGTCCGGGATGCCGCGGCCCGCAACGTACTCGCGACGCACGGTGTGGCCGGGGGCCTTCGGCGCAACAAGGATCACGTCGACACCCTCGGGCGGGGTGATGTAGCCGAAGCGGATGTTGAAGCCGTGCGCGAAGGCGAGCGTCTTGCCGGGGGTGAGGTAGGGCTCGATGTCCTCGGCGTAAATGGAGCGCTGGTGCTGGTCGGGTGCGAGGATCATGATGAGATCGGCCCACTGAGCGGCCTCGGCCACCGTGAGGACGGTGAAGCCGTCGTTCTGCGCCTTCTCGGTCGAGTTCGAGCCGGTGCGCAGCGCCACACGGACCTCAACACCCGAGTCGCGCAGGTTCTGTGCGTGGGCGTGACCCTGTGAGCCGTAGCCAACGATCGCGACCTTCTTGCTCTGGATGATCGAAAGGTCGGCGTCGTCGTCGTAGAACATCTCAGCCATGTGCTGTGTCTCTCCTTGATGTTGCGGTGCCCGGTTAGGCGCCTGCGTCTGTGGTTCTGATACGTCTGTGCTCAGGCCGTCAGGCGGTCGAGAGCGCGTTCGGTGATGGAACGGGATCCACGGCCGATGGCCACGGTGCCCGATTGCACAATCTCGCGCACATCGTGCGGAGCAAGTGCGGCCAGGATCGCCTGGAGCTTGCCGGGGTTGCCCACGGCTTCGATGATGAGCGAGTCAGGCGACACGTCCACCACATGAGCACGGAACAGCTCAACGATCTGCAGCACATCAACACGCTGGCGCGCATCGCACCGCACCTTGATGAGGAGCATGTCGCGTTGCACGGACTTCTCCGGGTCAAGCTCCACGATCTTGAGCACGTGGACCAGCTTGTTCAGCTGCTTGGTGACCTGCTCGAGCGGCAGTTCGTCCACGTCCACGACAACCGTGATGCGGGAGATCTCCGGGTGTTCCGTCTGACCCACCGCGAGCGAGTGAATGTTGAAGGCCCGGCGTGAGAACAGGCCAGCCACGCGTGCGAGCACGCCAGGCTTGTTCTCAACCAGGACCGAGAGCGTGTGCCTCGTCATGTCTTAGTCCTCCCGGTCCCACTCGGGGGCGACGCCCCGGGCGTACTGAATCTCGTCATTGCTCACACCAGACGCCACCATCGGCCACACCATCGCGTCCTTTGACACGGTGAAGTCAACCACCACTGGCTGGTCGTCAATCTCATTGGCGCGCTTGATCGTGGCGTCCACATCAGCGTCGGACTCACACCGCAACCCCACGCACCCCATCGCCTCCGCGAGCTTCACAAAATCCGGAGTGCGACGCGTGCCATGACCGGTGTGCAAATCAGTGTTGGAGTACCGCTCGTTGTAGAACAGCGTCTGCCACTGGCGCACCATGCCGAGCGAAGAGTTGTTGATGATCGCCACCTTGATGGGAATGTCGTTGATCGCGCACGTCACCAATTCCTGATTGGTCATCTGGAAGCAGCCATCGCCGTCGATCGCCCACACCGTCTTGTCCGGCTCTCCCACCTTGGCGCCCATCGCGGCAGGCACCGAGAATCCCATCGTGCCAAGGCCCCCCGAGTTGATCCACGTGTTGGGGTGCTCGTACGTGATGAACTGGCTTGCCCACATCTGGTGCTGTCCCACACCGGCGGTGAAGATCGTCGAGTCAGAGTCGTTGAGCTCGCCGAGGCGCTGAATCACGTGCTGCGGGCTCGACAGCCCATCCTGGGTGGCGGTGAAGCCGAGCGGGTACGTGTTGCGCCAGTCATCGAGTTGAGCCCACCATGCGGCGAGGTCCGGCTTGCCGTGCTTCGCGTGCTCCTGCTCGAGCGCCGGGACCAGATCCGCGAACACGTCCTTGAGGTCGCCCACGATCGGCACGTCCACAGCCTTGTTCTTGCCGATCTCCGCCGGGTCAATGTCGGCGTGGACGATCACCGCGTTGGGCGCGAAGCTGTCGAGGCGCCCCGTCACGCGGTCATCGAACCGCGCACCCAGCGCAACCACAAGGTCGGCCTTCTGAAGTGCTGCGACCGCAGGCACCGTGCCGTGCATGCCGGGCATGCCGAGGTGCTGCGGGTGAGTGTCAGGCAACGCACCGCGCGCCATCAGCGTCGTCACAACAGCGGCGCCCGACGCGTCGGCAAGTTTGCGCAGGCCCGCCGAGGCGCCCGAGCGAATCACACCGCCACCCACGTAGAGAACGGGCCGACGCGCGGTGGCGAGCAGGCGCGCAGCCTCCTGGACCGTCTTGGCGTGGGGCTTGGCGCCCGAGTTGAAGCCAGGAAGGTCGATGCGGTCCGGCCAGGTGTAGGTGGTGGTGGCCTGAAGCGCGGACTTGGCAATGTCGACAAGCACAGGACCGGGGCGGCCATGGCTTGCGATGTAGAAGGCCTGTGCGATGGCGGCGGGGATGTCGGCCGCGTCCTTCACCAGCATGTTGTGCTTGGTGATGGGCTGCGTGATGCCCACGATGTCCGCCTCTTGGAACGCGTCCGTGCCGATGAAGCTCGCGCCCACCTGGCCCGTGATCGCCACCAGCGGGATCGAGTCCATATTGGCGTCGGCAATGGGCGTCACGAGGTTGGTCGCGCCGGGGCCAGACGTGGCGATGCACACGCCGACGCGGCCCGTCGCATGCGCGTAGCCCTGAGCCGCGTGGCCCGCACCCTGCTCATGGCGGGTGAGGATGTGACGGATCTTGGTCGAATCCATCAGCGGGTCGTACGCCGGGAGGATGGCACCACCCGGAATCCCGAAGACATCGGTGGTGCCGGTGGACTCGAGGGCGCGGACGAGCGCCTCCGCTCCCGTCATGTCCTTGCCGTTGTACGGATCGGCTGGGTGTGCGGGCACTGAGGCCCGCGGCTTCGCCGGCGCCTGTGGCTTTGGCTGCACCTGAGTCATGTCACTCCCGGTTATGTCGATACCTCGCGGAGCATCTTCTCGTCGCTCCGCATGAAAAAACCCCTTAGTCCTGGGGACCTCGGGGAAGCGCGCGGAACGAACCGTTTGAGCTGGACTAGAGGTCCGCGCGCCCGGGTACTACGACGAGAAGATTGCGCATGCGATGACTCTACGCCCCCGTGCTCGCGCATGTCCACCGAAACCGCTGCAATCTCGCATCGTGGATCACAGTCTTGCATTGTGAGATGGCGGTGAGGGTGGCGAGGGAGTTGGGGTACGACCTAGGCTGCGGTCCCGCGACTGCGCCCCCACCGTCCGCAGCTCCTCATCAACCCCCTCCCTACGGACCCCCCGTCAACTCCCTCCGCGTCGTCGCGGGAGCACCACTTTGCGGCAACCTCGCAGCCGGTACACGCTCACGCACCAACAACCCACCCCGATTTGTGGTGCTCACGCGACGGGTCGACCGGGTTGAGCGGTCCCCTGAGTAGTGCTCACGCGACGCGCGGGGGCGGGCGCAGGGGCGAAGAGGTGGGTGTGAAACCATCGGAGCAGAGTCCAGCCGCAACCCGGGAAATGATGGAGGCCCCGGACAAACGCCCGGGGCCTCCATCAAGAATGAGCTCAGCTCAGCACGGCACCGCGCGACGCCGAGCCCACCAGCTTCTGGTACTTGCCGAGCACGCCAGTGGTAAACCGCGCCGGGATCGGCTCCCAGCCAACGCGCCGAGCGGCGAGCTCCTCGTCAGAGACGTGCAGCTCAAGAGTCCCATTGGCGACGTCAAGCGTGATGCGGTCACCGTCGCGCACAAACGCAATGGGCCCACCGTCAACCGCCTCAGGCGCGATGTGGCCCACGCACAGGCCCGTGGTGCCACCAGAGAAGCGCCCATCAGTGATGAGCAGCACGTCCTTGCCCAAGCCTGCGCCCTTGATCGCAGCCGTGATGGCGAGCATCTCGCGCATGCCCGGACCACCCTTGGGTCCCTCATAGCGGATCACGACGCAGTCGCCGGCCTGGATGGTGCCATCTTCAAGCGCATCGAGCGCCGCACGCTCACGCTCGAACACGCGAGCCGTCGCCTCGAACACGTCGTTGTCGAAGCCGGCCGACTTCACCACGGCACCTTCAGGAGCAAGCGAGCCCTTGAGGATCGTGATGCCACCGGACTTGTGGATCGGGTTGTTGAGCGCACGCACCACGCGACCGTCGATGGTGGCGGGCTTCAGCTCCGCCATGTTCTCAGCGAGCGTCTTGCCGGTCACCGTCAACACGTCACCATGCATGAGTCCAGCCTCGAGCAACGTGTTCATCACGGCGGGCACGCCGCCCACGCGGTCCACATCGTTCATCACAAACTGGCCGAAGGGCTTGAGATCACCGAGGTGAGGCACCTTGGCTGCCACGCGAGCGAAGTCATCGAGCGTGAGGTCCACCTGCGCCTCATTAGCGATCGCGAGCAAGTGCAGCACGGCGTTGGTCGATCCACCAAAGGCCATGACCACTGCGATCGCGTTCTCGAACGCTTCCTTGGTCATGATGTCGCGGGCCGTGATGCCGTTGCGGAGCATGTTGACCACGGCCTCGCCGGACTTGCGGGCAAAGAAGTCGCGGCGGCGGTCCGCGCTGGGCGGCGATGCTGAACCCGGGATCGACATGCCGAGCGCCTCGCCCACGGATGCCATCGTGTTGGCGGTGTACATGCCGCCGCACGCGCCCTCACCGGGGCAGATCGCCTTCTCGATGGTGAGACGGTCCTCTTCCGACATGAGACCGCGAGCGCACGCGCCCACCGCCTCGAAGGCGTCGATGATCGTCACGTCCTTCTCGGTGCCGTCGGACAGCTTGACGTGGCCGGGCATGATCGAGCCCGCGTACAGGAACACAGCGGCCAGGTCCAACCGCGCCGCTGCCATGAGCATGCCGGGCAGCGACTTGTCGCAACCGGCAAGGAGGATGGAGCCGTCGAGTCGCTCGGCCATCATCACCGTCTCAACGGAGTCAGCGATGAGGTCCCGCGATACGAGCGAGTAGTGCATGCCCTCGTGCCCCATCGAGATGCCGTCGGAGACGGAGATGGTGGCGAACTCGAGAGGGTAGCCGCCGGCGGCGTGGACTCCTTCTTTGGAGGCCTTCGCGAGGCGGTCAAGCGAAAGGTTGCACGGGGTGATCTCGTTCCACGAGCTGGCGATGCCGATCTGGGGCTTGTCCCAGTCGTCATCTCCCATGCCGACGGCGCGGAGCATGCCGCGGGAGGCAGTCGCCTCCAGGCCGTCGGTCACCTGCCGAGAACGGGGCTTGATGTCTGGCGTCTGCGTCATATGGGGAGTCTAGGACTGCCGTGGACGACGCTGGGGCAAGTCCTCAAAAAACGCGCTTGACGTTGACGCTGCGTCAACTTCTAGGCTCTCCTCATGACGTCACACTCCCCCGCCGACGCCGACGCTGACTGGGATATCGCCCAGGTGGCACGGATGAGCGGCGTCACCAGCCGCACGTTGCGTCACTACGACCACACCGGGCTGCTCACCCCCGCATGGACAGGAGCAGACGGCCGACGCCACTACGGCCGCTCCGAACTGCTCCGCCTCCAGCACATCTTGGTGTTGCGGGAGCTGGGGACAAGCCTTGATCGCATCGGCCAGATCGTGGATGCCGATGACCCCGCCACGGTCATCGCGCTCCTGCGAGATCACCTGAGCGGTCTCACCGCCGAACGCGATCGATACGCACGCCTCGCCGCGACGGTCGCTCGCACCATCGATTCTCTCGAAAGGGGAAAACTCATGACGACGCAACAGCTCTTCGACGGCTTTGATCACGAGCAATACGAGCCCGAGGCGCGCGAGCGCTGGGGGGACGACGCCGTCGATCGCGCCAATGCAAGCTGGCAGCGCCTGGGCGAGGAGGGCAAGCGTCGGCACATGCGCACCGACCAGGAGATCGTCGAGGCCCTGGGCGCCGCCGTCCGTGTCGGGTTCGGCCCCGACAGCCCGGAGGTGCAGGACATTGTCGAGCGCCACCACGCCTGGCTCAGTGAGATCTGGACCCCGGATGCCGAGGCGTACCGCTCTCTCACCCAGATGTACGTGGACGACGAACGCTTCCGCGCGCACTACGACGAGATCGCTCCAGGAGCCGCAGAGCTGCTGCGCGATGCGGCCGCGTTGTGGGCGGATGAGCATCTATAAGATGCGAGATCTCGCCGTGTAAGGGACGATGGTCCTAACCCGCGTTTGTCGCGAGGTGACGTATCCGAAGAATCGAATAGCTCTAGCCGTCGGGAATGCAAAGCAATCCCCTTGTTGTTCTGGCGGTGTTATCTCATTGCAACAAGCACAGAGATAGAGGAGGGTCCGTGCGTATCGGATTGATTATGGGAGCGTTGGGCGACCCAGGGCTGAACACCCGGCTTTTTGACGCATCACGTCGGTACATCGGAGACGGTGTCACCTTGGAACACGCCCGCATCGCGGACCTGCCCGCTTTTGTCCCCTCCGGAGACGTGCCTGCGGCGGCAATCGCTTTCCGGGATCACCTCAGCGAGCTTGACGGCGTGATCATCTACGTCACGCAATACCTCTCCGGAGTGACAGGCGCGATCAAGAACGCTCTTGAGTGGACCTCGATGCCTCACAGCGTGTTGGCGGGCAAGCCCGTCGCGATCGCGGGAGTCACTCGTCACCCAAGCTCGACGTTCGCCGCGCTTCAGCAGGTTCGTTCGGCGCTCACGCCTCTTGACGCCGTCGTTATGCGCCAGCCCGAATACACACTTGAGGTTGCCCCCGAGTTCTTTGGGGACAACGACGAGATTGTCGATGTCCAGTTGGCTGACGAGTTGGCGTCGTTCCTTCACGCGGCCCGCGGCTATGTTGCCCACCAGTTGCGCGTGTCCGAGCTCGGCACGGTACCGCTGTCTCCGGCGCTGGGCATCCCGGCGCCTGCAGCGGCTGCCATGCAGCGCGCTGGCGTCACCGGGAGTTTTGCGGGGTCGATCGCGAACCCCCTTCGCTTCCGCGCGAACTAGACCCGAGCAAGCGTGTTCCACGTGGCTGGGCGCTGACGCGCCCGGCCACGTGTCATGTGTGGGCGCGCTAGGCGCGCGAGGCCGCGCCGGTCATCACCAGGTTCACCGCCTCGCGGCCCTCACGAATCGCATCGATCTGCTCGCGCACAAGCGAGGTGAAGCGCCAGTTCGTCAGGTCCTCTCCCCCGGCGATGTGCGGAACGATGAGACACTGCGGCGCGGTCCACAGCGGATGTCCGTCCGGCAACGGCTCGGGATCAGTCACGTCAAGCACCGCATGAAGCCGGCGTGACCGCAGTTCCGCAAGCAAGGCATCGGTGTCGACCACTTTGCCTCGGCCCACATTGACCAGCATCGCCCCATCAGGCATTGCGGCAAGCGCGGCTTCATCGAACAGCTTGTCAGTGCTTTCGTCATGAGGAGTGACGACAATCGCAATGTCAAAGAGGGGGAGCACCTCAAGCAGGTCATCCACCGCGTGGACCACCGTGCCGTCCTGCTCCGTCCGTGCAGTGCGCGCCACACCCTCCACATGGACCTCGCATGCGCGCAGACGCTCCGCGATCGCCGCACCGATCGAGCCGTAGCCGACAATGAGTGCGCGGCTGTCCGCAAGCCCCCGCGCAAACCACACGGGCTCCCACACACCGCGTCGCTGCGCATCGAAGAACTGAGGAAGATGGCGCCGCTGGGCGATGATGAGACCCAGGGTCATCTCCGCGACTCGAGAGTCGTGAACTCCCCTTGCATTGGCGAGCACGACGCCCTCGGGCACAAACGGTGCGGCGTGCTCATAGCCCGCCGACGGGATCTGAATCACCTTGAGGTTGCTGCACTCGCCCAAGCGACCGTAGACCTTGCGACCGCCCGTGTAGTGGGCAAGGCACGCGATGGTGATGCGATCGCGCTCGGCCTCGGGAGCGTCGGCCTCTGCAGGGTTCCACACGACAACGCGAGCGTCCTCACCCACGTCTCCAAGCGCCTGTGCAACGTCGTCAGAGGGAACCGAAACGGTGATCATGACGACAGTGTGTCACGGCGCGAGGATGGCTCCGCCGCGGCTTGAAAGAGACGAGCGACAGGGGGCCAGCACCGCGTCGCCGCCTTGTGACGGATGCTGGCCCCGCTGTCGCTACGCGCTGATAGTCGCCGTCGTCAGACGCGGCGAGTGGATGGAGACCTCGTGAACGTCGCCCACCAGCGTGGTGGTCGCTTCGACCTCCTTGGTGGCGGAGTCGCCACACCACAGCCCGAGTTCGCCCGGCTCCACAATGCGCTTGAGATCGCGGCCGGTGAAGGCAACGCGAGACGTCGGCACTGAGAACGTGACCGTGGCAGATTCGCCCGGCTCAAGCTCGACTCGTGCGTACCCGACCAACTGGGCGAGCGGTCGCGTGACCGAGGCCCACGGGTCGCGTGCGTACAGCTGCACCACGTGACCGCCTGCGCGCTCGCCTGTGTTGGTCACGGTCACGGAAGCCGTGATGGCGTCGTCCGTCGCAACCTCTGACGGGACCTTGAGGGCGCCGTACTCGAAGGTCGTGTAGGACAGTCCGTGACCGAAGACGGCCGCCGGGCTGTTGAGCAGGTTCGACACCTCTCCGTCGCCGCCAAGCTGCGGATGAAGGTAGGTGTACGGCTGCGCGCCAGCAGAGCGCGGCAACGTGACCGGGAGACGTCCGGACGGGTTCACTCGGCCAGACAGCACCCCCGCCATCGCGGAGCCGCCCTCTTCGCCGGGGAAGAACGCCTGGACCACTGCGGCGCACCGCTCGACGGCCCACTTGACAGCGTAGGGACGTCCGGTGACGAGCACGAGCACCACAGGCGTGCCGGTATCGAGAATCGCCTCGACAAGTTCGCGCTGGACACCCGGCAGCTCAAGATCGTCCGTGTCGCAGCCTTCGCCCACCGTGCCGCGGCCAAAGAGGCCCGCAAGGTCACCGACCACCACAACAGCGGTGTCGGCGGCCGACGCTGCGGCAACGGCCTCGTCGAAGCCCGACCTGTCGTCGTCGTTGATGTTGCAGCCGCGCGCGACGGCGATGTCGTCGCCGAACTCCGCACGGAAGCCCTCGATGAACGTGGGAGCGTCGAAGCCGAGCTCAACACCTGGGCGCTGCGACAGCACGTGGTTGGCGAACGAGTAGCAACCAAAGAGTGCCTGGTAGCTATCGGCGTTCGGGCCGATGACGGCGTACTTCTTGCCGGTGGCCGGCAAGGGCAGCGTGCCATCGTTCGAGACGAGCACGATCGACTGCTCGGCGATAAGGCGCGCCACCTCGCGGTGCTCGGGGCTGTCGAGGTCAACGCCGCTCGGCGGCTCACCCGTGAAGTCGGCGTCGAGAAGACCGAGCTCCTCCTTCTGCATGAGCGCACGGATCAAGGCGCGGTCAACGAGCGCCTCGTCTACGCGACCATCCTCGACCGCCGCCTTGAGCGGGACGAGGTATGCGTCGCCCGTCGGCAGCTCGATGTCCACGCCCGCCTGCAGCGCCTGGCGGGCAGCGTCGGCGTGATCCGGCGCGATGTCGTGAAGGATGTTGAGGAAGGCGACGCCGAAGTAGTCAGCGACAACCGTGCCGTCAAAGCCCCACTGATCGCGCAGGACGCCCGTCAGAAGTTCCTCGCTCGAGGCAACCGGCACGCCGTCGATCTCGGCATACGAGTGCATCACCGACCGTGCGTTTGCGTCGAGGATTGCCATTTCGAACGGCAGCATCAGCACATCGGCCAGCTCCCGCGGGCCGATCGACACGGGCGCGAAGTTGCGCCCTGCCTTCGAGGACGAATAGCCCACGAAGTGCTTGAGGGTGGCGTGCACGCCGGCTGACTGAACGCCCTTCACATAGGCGACGCCCACCTCGCCAACGAGGTACGGGTCCTCAGCAATGCACTCTTCAACACGGCCCCACCGGGCATCACGCACCACATCAAGCACGGGTGCGAGGCCTTGGTGGATCCCCAGTTCCTTCATCGAGCGGCCGATGAGTTCACCCATCCGCTCAATCAAGGCCGTGTTGCCGGTTGCTCCCCACGCAAGCGGCGTGGGGAACGTCGCGGCCTTCCACGCCGACAGGCCGGTGAGGATCTCCTCGTGGACCAAGGCGGGAATGCCGAGCCGGGTGTTCTCCATGAGCTGGCGCTGACGCATCCACAGATACTTCGCGCGCTCGTTCGGGTCGTGCGGGTTGGTCCCGTACACCCGAGTGAGGTGACCGAGACCGTGCGCAATAGCGTCGTCCAAACGACCCGTGGAGCTGAGTTCGCCCTGGAGGGGGGCGACGGAGTCGCCCTCCTCCCCTTCCCAGAAGCCGACGATCTGGGCGAGCTTCTCGTCCAGCGTCATCTGGGCAACGAGGGCCAGCACCCGCTCGCTGGGGGCGGCGGGAGTTGAGGCAGTCATTGGTTATCCCTTCACGGCTCCGGTAAGACCGGACACGATTCGCTTCTCCATCAGCGTGAAGAACGCGATGGCCGGCAGCATTGCCAACGAGAGGAACGCAAGGATCAGTGCGGTGTCCTGCGAGCGGTCCGTCTGGAATCTCGCCACACCAAGCGGCAAGGTGGTCCAGTCCGAGCCCTGCACCAAGAGCAATGGCAGCAGGTACGCGTTCCACGAACCGACGAAGGCGAGCACACCAACGGTCACGAGTGCCGGGGTGGTGAGCCGCAGGAGGATCCGGAAGAAGAACTGAATGCGGCCTGCGCCGTCGATTGCAGCAGCCTCTTCAAGCTCCCGAGGAATCGCCTTGACGAACGGACGGAGGATGACAACGGTCACCGGCAGCTGGAAGGCGATCTGTGGCAACACGAGACCCCATGGAGTGCCTGGCAGATGCAGCTTCAGCAACACCAGGTACAGAGGGAGCGCCGCCACCGTGATCGGGAACAGCAGACCCGCGGTGAAGTACGTGTACATACCTTCTCGGCCACGGAACTCGTAGCGAGCGAGGGGGTATGCCGCCATGACGCCGAGCAGCACCACACCAATCGTGGTGAACAAGGCGATCACGGTGGACGCGAACATCATCTTCCAGAAGGCGCCGTCGCCGATGATCTGCGAGTAGTTGCCCCACACGAACGGCTTGGGCAAGCCGACCGGAGTCTTGGCCAGCTGACCACTCGTGCGGAAGCCCGAGTAGATCACGTACAAGACGGGCACGATGCAGAACGCTGCGGCGAGGATGGCCGCGATGTACGCGCCCACGCCGATCTTGTTGGCCGAGCCCTTCTTACGCTTCACGCCGTTGTTGACGGAGGTCACCTCGGCACTCATGCCACACCGCCTTCCCCTTCGTTGTCGCGACGCATGACGAACCGCATGAACAACAAGGCAGCGGTAAGCGAGATCACGAATAGGACGATTGCAGCTGCAGTCGCATAGCCGTATTGCCGCATGCGGACTGCTCGGTCGATGACGAACATCGCCATGGTGTACGCGCTGTCGAATGGTGCACCGTTGTTGGTGAGCAGTCGCGCCATATCGAATAGCTGTATCGAACCGATGATGGACAAGAACATCCACACGCGGATCGTGGGCCCAAGGAGCGGGATGGTGATGCGGCGCTGAACTTGCCACCACGACGCACCATCAATTGCTGCTGCCTCGAGGACCTCGTCTGGGACACCCTGCAGTCCCGCGAGGAACAGGATGATCGCGAGACCCACGTACTTCCACGTGAGCACGAACATCATGGTCCACATGACGAGCTTCTGGTCGGACAGCCAGCCGATTGCGTCGGCGGGCTTGTCAAACACGCCCAACTGAAGCAGTGCGGTGTTGAGCACGCCGCGCTGGTCAAGGATGAGGCGCCACATCGCACCTGCAATGACCTCTGCCACCACGTATGGAACGAAAATCATCGTGCGGAATGCCGCACGGAAGCGGAGCTTGCGGTTCATCAGGAGCGCCACTCCCAGGGCGAGCGGGCCCTGGATCAGCAGCGACATTACAACGATGAACGCGTTGTTCTTCATCGAACTGATGAAGACGGAGTCCTTCAGGACGTTGGAGTAGTTCTCAAAGCCGATGAACTTGCCGAGGTCACCGCCTCCATCCCAGTGATAGAAGGAGACGTAACCGGCCAGCACGACCGGCAAGATGACGAAGGTGGAAAAGACGACCAGTGCCGGTCCGGTGAAGAGCGCGATCTCACCCCAAGGGGTGGACTTGCGAACCCGGTTCTTCTTGGCGCTGGGTGCTTCCGGCCCCGCCGACGGCGCTTGCGCGCCGCCGGCGAGACCGGTCTCCCCACCTAAGGCTTCCCGATTGACGGTCACGGGCTTGCCTTCCTTTCGGGGTTGGTAGGGATTAGAGCGATTCAGCGGCCGCGATCATGGCAGCCGGGATGTCCGCAGGAGCAGCGCTACCTGCGAACAACTGGATGATCGCGTCGTTCATCTGTCCACCCACGGTCGGACCGTAGGAGGTGTCCAGCCAGAGCTGGAGGTAGTTCGACTTGCCCATGTACTCGGCGATCACCTTGAGGTTGGGGTCAGTCACTGCACCCTGAGCGGCCGGTGCCGACGGAATACCGCCAACCTCAGCTGCGAAGCGGGACAGCACGTCGTCGCTGGTGATGTACTTCAGCAGGTCAACGCACTCGTCGGGAGCGTCAACGTAGCAAGAGAAGCCGTCACCACCGCCGAGCATGGCGGTCGGGTCACCCTTGGCGCCGTCAATCGACGGGAAGGGGAACCACGAGAGGTCCGCGAGAAGAGCGTCGGGGTCGTCGACCAGACCGGTCATGACCGAGACGTTCCACTGACCCATGAGCTCCATGGCAGCGTTGCCGTTGGCAACGAGACCAGCCGACGAGGTTGCACCCTCCTGAGCGGAGGTGGCAGCAAAGCCGGTGTTGAAGGGCTCCGTGGCGATGAACTCAGCGAGCTTCTCACCGGCGGTGACGAAGCACTCGTCCGTGAAGTCGAGCGTCGAGTTCGCAGCCTGCATCACGTCAGACGGGCAGCTCTGGAGCGCGAAGTTGTACCACCAGTGAGCAGCCGGCCAACCGGATGCAGCACCAACAGCGATGGGCTCGATGCCAGCGTCCTTCAGCTTCTGGACAGCATCGCTGAGCTCAGACAGCGTCTCCGGCGTACCGTCGATGCCAGCCTGCTCGAACAGCGAGGGGCGGTACCAGATGCCCTCAGGACCGAACTGGTACGGAAGACCGTAGGTCTTGCCGTCAACCTGCCACGGGGCAACCGAGCCACCCAGGCGGGCCACATCGTCGTCCACGAGACCGGTCAGGTCCTTCAGGTAGCCGTCAGCCACCTGTGCAACCATCTCGCCGCCGCCCCACTGCTGGAACAGGTCGGGAGCTTCACCGGACTGGAGAGCAACAGGAATACGGGTGCGCTGGAGGTCTTCGTTCTGAATGCCCTCGACCTTGACGGTCACGTGGGGGTTCAGAGCTTCGAACTCGTCAGCGACCGTCTGCCAGAAGCCCAGAGCCGGGTCAGCGGTTGCGTTGTGCCACCAGGTGATGGTGACGGGAGCCTTGTCGGAGCCCGTTGCACCACCCGACGCGGCGGGGGATTTGTCGTCGTCGCCACCTGAGCTGCACGCAGCAAGCAACAGAGCGGACGAAGCGGCTACTGCCGCGAAGACGCCGTAGCGTCGCATGTTCGCCATTGCGGTTCCTTTCAGTCGTCATTGACCATGCCGAACGTGCTCACTCTTGCACGCGTTGTTTGGCTCGTCAAACCTTATCGATAACGTTTTCACAACGATGAAAAGAACGGTGTAGCATCTCAGCCATGGGACCGACCGGTCGGGTGAAACTCGCTGACGTCGCCGCGAAGGCTGGCGTCTCAGTGGCGACCGTTTCAAAGGTCGTCAACGGTCGATACGGTGTCGCAAAAGAGACAATGGCCCTGGTACAAGAGGTAATCGACGAGCTCGGCTACGTCGGCAACCTCGGCGCCTCGGGGCTTCGCAGCTCCCGCACCAACGTTCTTGGGATCCTCGTCGCGGACTTCGAGCCGTACAGCGCTGAGTTGATCAAGGGCGCCGCGAAAGCGACACGCAACACGCAGTACGACCTCCTTTCGTACGCAGGCGGCGAAGTCCCGGCATGGGAGAAGCGTTCGCTCGCACGGCTCGGCGGCACGCTCATCGACGCAGCCGTTGTCGTCACGCCCACGTCGCTCGACACCGCCATCAGCGTGCCCGTGGTCGCAGTGGACCCTCACTACGGCCCGCACTGGCTTCCCACCATCGACTGCGACAGCTTCGGCGGATCTCGCGCCGCGACCCAACACCTCATTTCGCTGGGTCACCGCCGCATCGCGTTCCTTGGCGGACGTGAGGAGCTCGATTCTTCGCAGCTGCGTGAGGCAGGCTTCCGCGAGGCAATGCGTCTGGCTGGCATCCCGGTTGAGGAAGAGCTCGTGCGCGACTCGCGCTATGACCCCGACGCCGCCTTGCGTATCGCCGAAGACTTCCTCACCCTTCCCGAGCCTCCCACCGCGGTCATCGCCGCCAACGACGTCACCGCCATGCGTGTGATCGAAGAGGCGAAGGAACTTGGCATGTCGGTTCCGCGCGACCTTTCCGTGGTGGGCTTCGACGACATTCCCGACGCTGCCTTGTGCGAGCCCCCGCTCACCACGGTGCGTCAGCCGCTCCAGGACATGGGCGCGGCCGCGATGACGATGCTTCTCGACATCCTCGAGGGCCGCGAGCACGAACACCACATCCGCATGGACGTGGAACTCGTCGTGCGCGCCAGCACCGCTCCCCCGCGCGCCTGATCGTCCGCGCGCCTGATCCCGCGCGCCGCCTCCTCCCAGCGTCCGCACCACCCCTCCCCACGTCCTGAAACGCCACACGGCGACCGCCACCACGTGGGTGACGGCCGCCGCGGACCGGGAGTGAGAGTGGGCTACTGCCCGTAGAGCTGTTCTGTCGCACGTCGGTACTGCTCGCGCACTACCGGCTGCGGATCGGGGTCGATGTGCGTGTCCATCGCCACCTGCCACGCGGGGCGTTCACCGGTGAGTGCCCACGCCGCCTGAACAGTGGCACCCATGGCGACGTACTCGCCTGGCTTCGGGATGTCGATCGGCAGGCCGAAGACCTGCGCTGCTGCTCGGCCAACGGCCGGATTGAAGGCCGCGCCGCCGACCAGCAGGATGCGCTTCGCGTCGAGCCCATGGGCGCGCACCGCATCGACGCCGTCAGCGAGACCGCACAGCATTCCCTCCACGTGTGCGCGCGCGATGTTGGCGCGCGTCGCCGACGCCAAGGTGAGACCGAGGAGGCTCGCCGTTGCATCGGGACGGTTGGGAGTGCGCTCGCCTTCAAAATAGGGGACGAGCGTGACGCCGCCTGCACCCGGCTCGGCCGACAGTGCGAGTTCGGCCAGTCCATCGAAGTCGACCTCGAGAAGACGGGTGGCGGAGTCGAGCACACGCGCCGCGTTGAGGGTGGCGACAAGCGGCAGGAACTGACCCGCAGCGTCGGCGAATCCAGCGATGGTGCCGGTCGCGTCGCGCACCGGCTCGGGAGTCACAGCAAAGACGGTCCCGGAGGTGCCAAGCGACACGACCACGTCGCCTTCACCAGCGCCGAGGCCGAGGCCAGCGCCCGCGTTGTCGCCAGCACCAGGGCCGACGACGATGTCGGTGGGCCCGTTGTACGCGACCTTTCCGGCGCTCTCGTTCGGTGCGACGACCCGGGGCACGACGACGTCGTGGCCGAGAGCGGCGATCAACAGGTCACGGTCGTACTCCCCCGTCGCCGGGTTCCAGTAGCCGGTGCCCGAGGCGTCGGACCTGTCGGTGGTGAGAGCGTCGAGCTTGGCGCCGAGCGGCGAATCGCCCTCGGGTCCGTAGCCCATGAGGCGCCACGTCAGCCAGTCATGCGGGAGGGCGACGGCGGCAACGCGCTTGGCGTTCTCCGGCTCGTTGTCCCGCAGCCAGCGAAGCTTGGTTGAGGTGAATGACGCGACGGGAACGAGCCCGGACCGCTCGACGAGGGCGTCAGCACCGAACTCGGCGATGAGGTCCTGGGCGGCTCCGGCTGAACGCGTGTCGTTCCACAGCAGGGCCTCGCGCACCACGTTTCCTTGGGCGTCAAGCGCGACCATGCCGTGCTGCTGTCCGCCGACGCTGATCGCGGCGACGTCGTCAAGGCCGCCGGCGTCGTCAATGGCGGCGAGCAAGGCCGTCCACCAGTGATCGGGGTGAACTTCGGTGCCGTCCGGGTGCGAGGCGCGGCCACTGCGGACCACGTCACCCGAGGCGAGGTCACGAATGACCACCTTGCAGCTCTGGGTGGAGGAGTCGACTCCTGCGACGAGCGTCATTGCTGTCTCCGTAGATCAGGGGTGAGATGACGACGTGGCCGGCCGGATACCGCGCGGCTGCGCGGCCCGGCCGGCCAAGTCATGGTCTTAGCCGCGAGCGCCGAGCAGGTGCTCGATCGCGAGCTGCTGGACACGCACGAAGCCGAAGCCCTCGCCGTTGTAGTAGGCGTCGGGGTTGAAGTCCTCGTACGCAGACTTGTCGGCCTTGAGGTCCTCGATCGACTCGCCAGCAGCGAGCGTGGGCTGTGCGAGCTGGTCGTTCTTCGCAGCCTTGAGGGCTTCCTGCACCTCGGCGTCCGCACGGAAGGCCTTGGCGCGCTCCTTGAGGAGGAGGTACATGCGGATGTTGGCGCGAGCCGACTCCCACACACCGTCGATGTCCTCGGTGCGCGACGGCTTGTAGTCGAAGTGGCGGGGGCCGGTGTAGGCCTTGCCGCCGTCGGGGCCGCCGTTTTCAAGGAGGTCAACGAGCGAGAAGGCATTGATCAGGTCGCCGTGACCGAAGACGAGGTCCTGGTCGTACTTGATTCCGCGCTGACCGTTGAGGTCGATGTGGAACAGCTTGCCCTGGAAGAGCGCCTGGGCGATGCCGGCGGTGAAGTTGAGGCCTGCCATCTGCTCGTGACCGACCTCAGGGTTGAGGCCAACCAGCTCGGGGTGGTCGAGGGTCTCGATGAAGGCGAGCGCGTGACCCACGGTGGGCAGCAAGATGTCGCCACGGGGCTCGTTCGGCTTGGGCTCGATCGCGAACTTGATGTCGTAGCCGTTGTCGATCACGTACTGGCCGAAGATGTTGGCAGCTTCGCGGTAGCGCTCGAGGGCAACGCGAGTGTCCTTCGAGAAGTCGTACTCAGCGCCCTCGCGACCGCCCCACATGACAAAGGTCTTGGCGCCAAGCTCGGCGGCAAGGTCGATGTTGCGGAGGATCTTGCGAAGCGTGAAGCGACGGACGGCGCGGTCATTCGACGTCACACCGCCGTCCTTGAACACAGGGTGCGAGAACGTGTTGGTGGTGATCATCGGAATCACCATGCCGGTCTCATCGCACGCCTTCTTCAGGGCGTCGATCGCCTTGCGACGGTCAGCCTCGGACGAACCAAACGGGAAGAGGTCGTCGTCGTGGAAAGTCATGCCGTAAGCGCCGAGCTCCGACAGCTTGTGAATTGCCTCAACGGCGTCAAGCGGGCCACGCGTGGCCGAGCCGAAGGGGTCCTGAGCGTTCCAACCGATAGTCCACAGACCAAATGTGAACTTGTCGTCGCGCGTGGGGGTGGGGGCCATGGTGTGCACTCCGATCATCGTCGATCAATAGTTGTTAGTGGGAACATAATTCCCAAAAGTCACGGTGTCAACCCGTGACCTAGGACCAAGAGGTGAACCGGGTCACCTCGAAAACGTTATACATGCGTCAGCATAATCACGATCAGGTAACACCCGCATGCCAGGAGTTGGCAGTGGGGGTCGAACCGGTTATATGTTTGCGGGGTCAACTTAGTGTGACGCCACGATGCAGGAGCCTGACGAAGGAGTGAGGCAGGGTGTTTTGTCCAAGGTACGCGGTAAAGCTGCCGCTTACAGCCTCGGTCACACCCCTCTCCCCCCTCCGCCGGGCGAGTGCATCGTCATCTCCGTAATCGCGTAAGGCATCGGTGCCGGACCGCGCCCGGAGAAGCGCAACCGCAGAGTGCCAATCGGCACACAAGGAAGGGAAAACTGCGCAATGAAGAAAATGAACAAGCTCGCGCTCATCGCGGGCGTCGGCGCCATGGCGCTCACCCTGGCCGCTTGCTCCTCGGACAGCGACTCGGGTGAGACGACCAAGGCTTCGAGCGGCGGCGGTGGCGGCGACGCTACGGCCGAGTGCAACGTCGGCATCGCGATGCCGACTCGCTCGCTCGAGCGCTGGATCAACGACGGTGAGGGCCTCAAGGCCCGCCTGCAGGACGACGGCTGCACCGTCGACCTCCAGTACGCCGACAACAAGACCGACCAGCAGATCTCGCAGCTCCAGAACATGATCGCCAACGGCGCGAACATCCTGGTGATCGCGTCGATCGACGGCACCACCTTGGGCCCCGTGCTCGAGGAGGCCGGCGCTGCTGGCGCGACGGTCATCGCTTACGACCGCCTCATCAACGGCACGGAGAACGTGGACTACTACGCCACGTTCGACAACGAGTCCGTGGGTACCCTCCAGGGTCAGTACATCGAGGAGACCCTCGGCCTCGCCGACGGTGAAGGCCCCTACAACTTCGAGCCGTTCGCCGGTAGCCCCGACGACAACAACGCTCGATACTTCTTCAAGGGCGCCTGGGACGTGCTGAGCCAGTACGTCGACAGCGGTCAGCTGGTTGTTCAGTCGGGCAAGGCTCCCGCCACGCTCGACGACTGGCAGTCCATCGGCATCCTCGGCTGGGGCTCGGATGACGCCCAGGCCGAAATGGAGACCCGCATCTCGTCCTTCTACACGGACAAGAAGGTCGACGTCGTCCTGTCGCCGAACGACTCTCTCGCCGTTGGTATCGCGCAGGCTCTTGTCAACGCTGGCTACACCAGCGACGACTTCCCGGTCCTCACGGGCCAGGACGGTGACAAGGCTGCCGTTTCCAACATCCTCAAGGGCAACCAGTCCATGACGGTCTGGAAGGACACCCGCCTCCTCGGCGAGCGCGTGCAGAAGATGATCCAGTCGCTGCTCGCAGGCGAGGAGCCTGAGGTGAACGACACCGAGACGTACGACAACGGCGTCAAGGTTGTTCCGTCCTACCTCATCACGCCTGAGGTCGTCACCGCCGACACGGTGGAGTCGAAGCTCATTGAGTCCGGCTTCCTCAAGGCTGAGGACGTAGGCCTCTAATAACCACTGAGGCGGTGGCGGCCGCGGATCTCCGCGGGCGCCACCGCCCAGTGCGTCCACCTCAACTCGGAAGGAACACCGTGTCGGATCTCATCCTCCGCATGAAGGACATCGTCAAGGAGTTCTCCGGCGTGCGCGCGCTCAGCGGCGTGTCGCTCGACGTAGCTCGTGGCGAGATCCACGGCATCTGCGGTGAGAACGGTGCTGGAAAGTCGACCCTCATGAAGGTCCTTTCCGGCGTCTACCCTCATGGCAATTTCGAAGGCGAAATTGAGTTCGACGGCGAGCCCGCCGTCTTCCGCTCGATCAACGACTCCGAACACGCCGGCATCGTCATCATTCACCAGGAACTGGCGCTCTCGCCTTACCTGTCCATCGCCGAGAACATCTTCCTTGGCAACGAACGCGCCACCAGCGGCGTCATCGACTGGCACGAGACCAACCACCAGGCCAAGCTTCTGCTCGACCGTGTTGGCCTCAATGAAGATGTCACGACCCCCGTCCTCCAACTTGGTGTCGGCAAGCAGCAGCTCGTCGAGATCGCCAAGGCACTGTCGAAGGACGTCAAGCTTCTCATTCTCGATGAGCCGACAGCCGCGCTCAACGACGACGACTCCGCTCACCTGCTTGGTCTTATCAAGGGTCTCCGCGAACAAGGCATCACCTCGATCATCATCTCTCACAAGCTGCAAGAGATCCGATCGGTTGCCGACAACATCACCGTGATCCGCGACGGTCACACCGTCGACAACTTCTCAATGAAGGAAAAGGACAACTCGGAGCAGCGCCTCATCCGTTCGATGGTGGGCCGCTCGCTGGACAACCTTTACCCCGAGCGCAACGTCGAGATCGGTGAAGAGGTCTTCCGAGTCGAGAACTGGAACGCCTTCCACCCCGTCGACACCGGCCGCCAGGTCATCCACGACGCATCGTTCTACGTGCGCGCGGGCGAGGTCGTGGGATTCGCGGGCCTCATGGGTGCTGGTCGCACCGAGCTCGCCATGAGCATCTTCGGCCGCCAGTGGGGCACCAAAATCTCAGGCAAGGTCTACCGTCACGGCGAGGAGATCGGCGTCAGCTCGGTGTCCGAGGCCGTTGAGAACGGCCTGGCGTACGTCACTGAGGACCGCAAGCGATTTGGCCTCAACCTCATCGCAACCGTGGCCGCGAACATCACGGGCGCCAACATGGGCGGCGTGTCCAAGCTGGGCGTCATCGACCTTCACGATGAGATCGAGGTCGCGGAGCAGTACCGCGAGTCGCTCAACATCAAGACGGCTTCGGTGCTGCGTGAGGTGGGCACGCTCTCCGGTGGCAACCAGCAGAAGGTTGTGCTGTCGAAGTGGCTCTACACGAGCCCTGAGATCCTCATTCTCGATGAGCCCACTCGCGGTGTCGACGTGGGTGCCAAGTACGAGATCTACGGCATCATCAATGATCTCGCCGCGCAGGGCAAGGCGATCGTGGTGATTTCGTCGGAGCTTCCCGAGCTCCTTGGTGTGTCGGACCGCATCTACACGATCGCGGAAGGCCACATCACTGGTGACGTCCCCCGTGAGGACGCCACGCAGGAACGACTCATGCAACTGATGACAGTGGGAGAAAACTAACGATGTCCGAGGTAACGACTACTGAGCTTGCCACCGAGAGGCGCAAGTTCACCATCAACGCTCGTGACTATGGACTGCTTGGTGCGCTGCTGGTCATCGTGGCGCTCTTCCAGTTCTGGTTCACCAACGGCAGGCTGCTTTCGGGCGGCAACCCCAACTTCTTGATCAGCCAGAACGCCTACGTGGTCATCCTGGCGATCGGCATGGTGATGGTCATCATCGCCGGACACATCGACCTGTCCGTCGGATCCGTGGTCGCCATGATCGGTGCCGTGGTAGCGCTTGCGATGAACAAGTGGGACTACCCGGTATGGGCCGCGATCGCCGTCGCACTCCTTCTGGGTGCTGTGGTGGGCGCGTGGCAGGGCTTCTGGGTCGCATTCGTCCGAGTACCAGCGTTCATCGTGACGCTCGCGGGCATGCTGATCTTCCGCGGTCTCGCCATCGTGTTCCTCACGGGCGGTACCGAGGGAGGCCTGCCCCGTGGCTTCAACAACATCGCGAACGGCTGGATGCCCGGTTGGCTGGGCAAGGTCAACGACCTTGACACGCTCACGCTCGTCTTCGGTGCCCTCGCAGTTGTCGCCTACGTGTTCAGCCAGCTCCGCACCCGTGCGAAGCTCGCCGCTCGCAACCTGCCGCGTGAGAGCTTCGCGCTCTTCATCCCGAAGGCCGTGCTCGTCTCGGCCGTCATCCTTTACGTCACCTACCTGCTCGCCAACTACCGCGGCACCCCGTACGTCCTCTTCTTGCTGGCCGTGCTCGTTCTCGCGTACACCTTCGTGCTCAACCGCACGGTGTTCGGCCGTCACATCTACGCCATGGGCGGCAACCGCTTCGCCGCCGTCATGTCCGGTGTGAAGACCAAGTGGGTGGACTTCTTCATCTTCGTCAACATCGGCGTTCTCGCTGCGGTTGCCGCAATCGTCACCACGGCCCGCGCAGGTGCCGCCGTGTCGAGCGCAGGCAACTTCTACGAGCTCGACGCCATCGCCTCGGTGTTCATCGGTGGTGCCGCCGTTCAAGGTGGTGTCGGCAAGATCTCGGGCGTTGTGATTGGTGCACTCGTCATGGGTGTTCTCAACCAGGGTCTGTCCATTGCTGGTGTCGACTCGGCCTGGCAGCAGGTCATCAAGGGTCTGGTGCTCCTCGCGGCTGTGGCGTTCGACGTCATGAACCGCCGCCGCGCCGGCGCCGCGTAACCGGGAAGGGTGCGCGTCATCGTCACACCAACCGATTTTGGTGGGGCTGTTCTTGAGCCCACTGAGACGATGCCGCGCACCCTCACACCGGGTAAGGGCAGCCGTATGGATGCCACTCGGCGGCACAATCTGTCCGCCATTCTCACCTCGGTTCACCACCACCCAGGGATGTCCCGTGCGGAACTCACCCGCCACAGTGGTCTGAACCGTTCCACAGTCGGCGCGCTTGTTGCGGAGCTCACTGAGCTTGGACTCGTGCGCGAGGTCGCCCCTGCAGAGCACGCGTCGCGAGGGCGTCCGAGCCCGCATGTGTACCCGCGATCCGACGTGATGGTCCTCGCTCTCAACCCCGACCTCGACGCCGTCACCGTTGGCCTTGTGGGGCTTGGCGGCACCCTTCACGAACGCATCCGCCACCCTTGGAGCAAGACGCCCACGGTGGCCGAAACCGTCGACGCCATCAAAGAGATCTCCCAGAACCTCATCGCGCAGCTCGACCCCTCCGCCACCTTGGTGGGTGCTGGCGTCGCTGTGCCGGGGCTGGTCCGCTCCGAGGACTCCTTTGTTGTCCGTGCGCCCCACCTCGACTGGACGATGGAGCCGCTCGGGGACCTCCTCGTCGAAGCGCTTGGCATGCCTGTTGTCGTACGGAACGATGCCCGCGTCGCCACCGTCGCCGAAACCGTCTTCGGCGCAGGCCGCGGCGTGCGCGACCTCGTGTACGTCAACGGCTCCCCCTCCGGCATCGGCGGCGGGGCGATTGTCGACGGCGTCACCTTGCGTGGCACATCCGGTTTTGGTGGCGAGTTCGGCCACACTGCCGTCACTGGCGGCAAGGACCCATGTCACTGCGGCCGACGCGGTTGCCTGGAGACCGAGGTCAGCCACGCCCGCATCTTGGCGGCCTTGGGCAAGGACAGCGTCGACCTTGGCGATCTTGACGATGAACTCTCCAAGGCGGCGGCCGACCCCACGGTGCGTGCCGAGATCCAGCGTCAGCTTGGTGTGCTGTCAGGCGCGGTCGGCAACCTCATCTCGATCTTCAACCCGGAGATCGTCATGCTCGGAGGATTCCTCGGGTCGCTCTACGCCCAGGCGCCGCTCGTGCTCGACACCGCAGTTGCGCGTGACTCCTTTGCCCCCATCTCAAGCAACACCCGCATCGAGCGCGCACAGCTGGGGTCACGCGTGCACCTGGTCGGCGCCGCCGAGCTCGCCTTCATGCCGCTCCTGCGTGACCCTGCGGGCTTCATACGCGAGGCCTCGCACTCGAGTTAGCCGATAGCGATCCGCCTAGAGAGCGGCTCCCACAGGCAGGGTGAAACGCCAGCCTTCTGCACGCTTCTCGTCGACCACTCGGAGGATCGCGGTCACCGTTCCCGCGCGGTTCCCTCCCCCGTCATGGACGAGGACAAGCTCGCCGGGGGTCATCTCGCGTCGCAAGCGCTCGGCGAGGACGTCTGGATCCTGCTCGATCCAGTCCTCGATGTGGTGCACCACATCGAGCGGCTGCATCCCAAGAGAGACTGCCACCTCGGCAGTGATGCCCCATGACCCGTTCGGGGCGCGCCAGAACGGAACTCGCGCATGCGGATCCCCCAGCGCCTCACGGATGATGTCGAGGTTGGCGCGCATATCGGCCTCGACCGTGTCGGCGTCCCACTCCCCCATGTCAGCAAAGGACGTCGAGTGATTGCACAGGACATGACCGTCAGCGACGATGCGCCGCAGCAACGAGGCACCACCCGGCGCCTCGATCTGCTCGCCGACAACCGCGAACACGGCGGTGATGCCACGCTCGCTCAGTCCATCAAGCAGACGCTCTGTGTCCTTGCCGTTGGGCCCGTCATCGAAGGTAAGGGCGCAGACAAGACCGTCCCCTTCAGCTCGGCGCTCCGGGACGACGCTCGGCATGCTTAGCCCTCGACCCCCGCCCGGGCGAGGATGATCTCCCGCACCCGGCCAGCGTCGGCCTGGCCCTTCGTTGCCTTCATCACGGCACCCACGATGGCGCCAGCGGCCTGGACCTTGCCCTCACGGATCTTGTCGAGAACATCGGGCTGGGCTGCGAGCGCCTCATCAACGGCCGCCTCCAAGGCGGCGTCGTCCGAGACCACCTCGAGCCCACGGCTCTCGACAATCTCGGTCGGCGATCCCTCGCCGTCAAGCACTCCGGCGAGCACCTGGCGGGCGATCTTGTCGTTGATGCGGCCCGAGTCGATGAGTCCTTGCAGCTCACTGATCGCGGCAGGGGTCACCGCCAGGGAGGCAAGGTCGACCTCACGCTCGTTGGCGATGCGGGCGAGCTCACCCATCCACCACTTGCGAGCAGCCTGCGGGGTCACCCCCGCAGCCACGGTGTCGGCGATGAGGGTGAGAGCGTCTGCTGCAACCGCGTCGCGCATCTCGAGGTCGCTGAAGCCCCACTCCTCGCGCAGGCGGGCCCGCATCTTGGCGGGGTGCTCGGGAAGGGTGCCGCGGAGCTCGTCGATCCACTCACGTGAGGGCTCGACGGGCAAGAGGTCGGGCTCGGGGAAGTAGCGGTAGTCCTCCGCCTGCTCCTTCGAGCGACCCGGCGTCGTCGACCCAGTGTCCTCATGCCAGTGGCGCGTCTCCTGCGTCACCGCTTCGCCAGCGTCGAGCAGCTGAGCCTGGCGCACCACCTCGAAGTGGATGGCGCGCTCGATCGCGCGGAGTGAGTTGACGTTCTTCGTCTCCGAACGCTTCCCGAATGGGACAGCAGACTGGTCTTCACCAGGTGCCGCCTTGGGGCGAAGCGACAGGTTGACGTCAGCACGCAAACGGCCCTGTTCCATGCGGCCGTCCGAGATTCCGAGTGCGCGAACGATGTCGCGGATCGTCGCCACATAGGCGCGCGCAACCTCAGCGGTGCGAGCGCCCATGCCCTCGATCGGCTTCGTCACGATCTCGACGAGGGGCACGCCGCCGCGGTTGTAGTCGACGAGCGAGTAATCGGCCCCCTGGATACCGCCGGTGCCGCCCACGTGAGTGTTCTTGCCTGCGTCCTCTTCCATGTGGGCGCGCTCGATGCCGATCTTCACCACGGTGCCGTCGTCGAGGACGACGTCGAGCTCGCCTTCGTAGCACGTCGGCTCGTCGTACTGGGAGATCTGGTAGTCCTTCGCGAGGTCCGGGTAGAAGTAGTTCTTCCGGGCGAAGCGGCTCGACTCGCGGATGGAGCAGCCAAGCGCGAGGCCAAGGCGGATCGCCGACTCCACAGCCTTTTCGTTCGTCACCGGCATCGAGCCGGGAAGGCCAAGGCACACGGGGCAGACCTGGGTGTTGGGCTCGGCACCGAACTCGTTGGCGCAGCCACAGAACATCTTGGTCTTCGTGTTGAGCTCGACGTGCACCTCGATGCCGAACACGGGGTCGTAGCGCTCGACGACGCTGTCATACGTGAGGCTCATGGCGCCACCTCCAACTCGGGCGCAAGGCTCATCAGCGGGCCGCCCCACTTCTGTACGAGTGCGTGCTCGAGCGCGCCGCCCACCTTGTACAGGCGGGCGTCCTCATGTGCCGGGGCGATGATCTGGAAGCCCACGGGCAGTCCGTCTTCGGCCGCCGTGCCCGAGGGCAGTGACAGCGCGGGAACGCCAGCGAGGTTGACGGGAATGGTGGCGATGTCGTTGAGGTACATCGCGAGAGGGTTGTCGACGCGCTCACCAAGCTTGAAGGGCGTCGTGGGTGCCGTAGGGCTCACCAGCACATCCGCCTTGGCGAAGGCCGCCGCGAAGTCGCGTTGCACCAGGGTGCGGACCTTCTGCGCGGAGCCGTAGTACGCGTCGTAGTAACCGGCAGAGAGCGCGTAGGTGCCCAGAATGATGCGGCGCTTCACCTCATCGCCAAAGCCGTGCTGGCGCGTGGCGCCCATCGTCTTCTCGATCGTGTCCTTCTCGACCCGGAGGCCAAAGCGCACCGAGTCGAACTTCGCGAGATTGCTCGAGGCTTCCGAGGTGAGGATCAGGTAATAGGCGGCGAGCGCATATGTGAAGGACGGGCAGCCGACCTCGACAACGTCCGCGCCGGCTGCGCGAAGGTGGTCGACTGCCTCGTTGAAGCGCTCGGTGACACCCGCTTGGAAGCCTTCGCCAGTCAACTCCGTGATGATGCCGACGCGCACGCCGGCAAGGCCGTTCTTGCGGCCTTCGTACACCGCGTCAACGCAGGCAGGGACGGGCTCGTCAAGGCTGGTCGCGTCCATCGGGTCGTGCCCGCCGATCGCCTCGTGAAGCAGCGCGGCGTCTTCGATCGTGCGGGCGCACGGGCCGAGCTGGTCGAGGGACGACGCGAGGGCGATCGCGCCGTAGCGGCTCACACCGCCGTAGGTGGGCTTGACGCCGATCGTGCCGGTCACAGCGGCGGGCTGGCGAATCGAGCCGCCTGTGTCTGAACCGATGGCGAGGGGGGCCTCCCATGCGGCGACAGCGGCTGCGGAACCGCCACCGGAGCCACCCGGGATCCGCTCAAGGTCCCACGGGTTCCGCGTCGGCCCGTAGCCCGAGTACTCGGTGGACGATCCCATTGCGAACTCGTCCATGTTCGTCTTGCCAAGGATCGGCATGCGCGCTTCGCGAATCTTGCGGGTGAGCGTCGCGTCGTACGGCGGCAGCCAACCTTCGAGGATGCGCGAGCCTGCCGTGGTCGGCATGCCTTCGGTGACGACAAGGTCCTTGATCGCGATCGGCACGCCCGCGAGAGGTGGCAGGTCCTCGCCCGCGGCACGTGCAGCGTCCACCTCACGAGCCGTGGCCAATGCGCCCTCGGCGTCGACATGCAAGAAGGCGTGGACGGTGCCGTCCACAGCGGCGATCTGATCGAGGCAAGCCTGCGTCAGCTCGACGGACGTCACCGCACCATTGCGCATCGCCTCTGCCATCTCAGCGGCCGTCGCGCGGGACCAGTAGTTCGCGTTCTTGTCCGCCATGAGGTCTGCCATCCGAGTGGGCTCGTGTGCCGTTGCTCCGCTCATGCTTCCTCCCCCAGGATGCGGGGCACGCGGAAGCGGCCGTCCTCGGCCTCGGGAGCGGCGGCGAGCGCCTGCTCCTGCGTCAGCGACGGGCGGACCTCATCGGCGCGATGAACATTGCTCATCGGGATGGGGTGCGACGTGGCAGGGATATCGTCTGTCGCGACTTCCGCAACGGTGGCCACTGCGTCGACGATCGCGGAGAGCTGTCCGGACAGACGGTCCAGATCCTCATCGGTCATGTCAATGCGAGCCAGCGCCGCCAGTCGCGCAACGTCATTGCGGCTGAGGCTGGACATGCACCCGAGTCTAGTGGGACGGCTCCCATGAATAGCCCAGGAGGCGGACGCCGTCAGGGGTGGAACCTGCCCCACCGGACGCATCGATGCGGCGCACCGCGCCGTCTTGGTGATCGACCACGGTCCAGTCGAGTTCGGGGCGGCGCACAAAGCCCATCCGCTCATAGAGGCGGTGGGCGACATGCATCGACTGCATCGTCGACAGCACAACACGCTTGGCGCCCTGTTCGACCGCCATGTCAAGAGCAGCCTGCGTGAGTGATGCGCCGATGCCGCGGCCTCGTTCAATGGGCGACACCGCCAACATTCGGAGCTCGAATTCGTCGCCCTGTGCGAGTTCAGCAAAAGCGGAGCCCGGCGGCACCAGGGTGATGGTGCCGACGATCTTGCCTTCTCCGTGCTCGCCATCGATCATCGCGAGCAGTTGGGCGTGCTGTGCCCGTTCGCTCGCGTTACGCAACCGTGGCACGTACGGGTGGGCGGCGTCTACCAGGCCATCTGCCAGGTATGCGAGGGCCGTGAGCTCACCGATCTCCTGCAGTCGTCCCGTCTCTTCGGGACTCACCACACGTACGGTCTGGGCCACTCCGATCACCTCCTTGGCATGCGCCGATGGTCCGACGTCTTGATCAATGTAGTCATGCCGTGGCGAAAACCGCCACCGCTCACAGCGCCTCGGGGCCGCCTTGTAGAAGCCTCACAAACTGTGCTTCGTCAAGGGTGCGGACGCCCAGTTCCTCGGCCTTGGCCGCCTTCGAACCTGCGTTCTCGCCCACCACCACAAAGTCGGTGTTCTTCGATACGGAGGACGACGCCTTGCCCCCTCGGGAGATGATCGCGTCCTTCACACCGTCACGAGTGAATCCCTCGAGTGAGCCGGTGGCGACGATGGTGAGGCCCTCGAGAGTGCGCTCCACCGACTCATCGCGTTCGTCCTCCATCCGGACGCCCGCTGCTGTCCAGCGCTCGACGATCTCGACGTGCCAGTCGACGTCGAACCAGTCACGCACCGATTGAGCGATGACGCCGCCGACGCCGTCCACCTGGGCGAGTTCTGACTCACCCGCGGCGCGGATTGCGTCCATTGACCCGAAGGCGGTGGCGAGGGCGCGCGACGCGGTGGGACCTACGTGGCGGATGCTGAGCGAGACGAGGACCCGCCACAGCGGGTTGTCCTTCGCGGCCGCGAGATTCGCGAGCAGCTTGCGGCCGTTCTCTGCGACATCTCCGGCTTTGCGGCCAACCTCACCCGCCTCGACCTGCTTTTTTGTCAGCTTCTCGTCGACGTCGTAGACGAACATCGGCACGTGGCGCAGGTCCTCTTCGGTGAGGTCAAACAGCCCTGCCTCATTGACGAGCACTCCGGACTCGACGAGCGCCTCGGCGGCCTTCTCGCCCAGCACCTCGATATCGAGCGCGCCACGCGATCCGATGAAGGCGATGCGGTCAACGATCTGCGCCGGGCACGCTTTGGAGTTGGGACAGCGGAGGTCTTTGTCGCCTTCCTTCTGCTGAGCGAGAGCGGTGCCGCACGACGGGCACGCCGCCGGCATCGTCCACTCGTGCTCCGCACCGGTGCGCGCCGCGACAACGGGACCCACAATCTCTGGAATCACATCGCCAGCTTTGCGCAGCACCACCGTGTCGCCGACGAGCACGCCCTTGCGCTTCACCTCATGGGCGTTGTGCAAGGTGGCAAAGGTGACGGTGGACCCGGCGACGGTGGTCGGCTCCACAACTGCGTACGGCGTGACCCGGCCGGTGCGACCGACGCTCACCTCGATCGCCTTGAGCGTGGTGTGCACTTCCTCCGGCGGGAACTTGTACGCGAGCGCCCATCGGGGCGCCCGGCTCGTCGACCCCAGCTGGCGCTGCACGGCCCTGTCATTGACTTTGAGCACGGCGCCGTCGATCTCGTGGATGAGCGAATGACGCTTCTCCTCAAGTTCGCGCAGGTAGCCCTCGATTGCCTTCACGCCTCGCAGCACCCGGGTGTGCTCACTCACCGGCATGCCCCAGCCGGCAAGCACCTCGTAGATTCCCGCCTGGCGGGAGAGCTTTTCGTCGGGCGCCACGTCACCCCACTCGATGGCGCCAAGGGCGTACGTGGTGAGAGCGAGCGGACGGGATGCCGTCACCTGAGGATCCTTCTGCCGCAAGGAACCCGCCGCCGTGTTGCGCGGGTTCGCATACGGCGCTTTGCCGTCAGCGATGAGCGCCTCATTGAGTTCTTCGAACTCTTTGACGGGCAGGTAGACCTCTCCTCGAATCTCGACAAGTGCAGGGACCTTCTTGCCTGCGAGTCTGTGCGGCAGCCCCTTGATGGTGCGGACGTTCGCGGTGACGTCTTCCCCCTGGGTGCCGTCCCCGCGCGTCAGGCCTTGGACCAGCTCGCCGTTCTCATACGTCAGTGAAATGGACAGCCCGTCAATCTTCGGTTCGCACACCACCGCGTGATCGCCCGCTTCACGTCCCACGCGGGCGAGCCATGTCTCGACGTCCGCGATCGAGAATGCGTTGTCAAGGCTCATCATCCGTTCGCGGTGCTTGACGGATGCAAAGCCGGTGGGCGCGCCAGCACTGCCAACGGTCTGTGTGGGCGAATCGGGCTCAGCCAGCTCAGGGTGCTCGGCCTCGAGCGCGCGCAGCTCCTTCTCGAGCGCGTCGTACTCGGCATCCGAGATGGTGGGAGCATCCTCGCCGTAATAGCGGGCGCGGTGCTCCTCAATCTGCTGGACCAGATCGGCATGACGGGCGCGGGGATCACTCACCCCCCTATCTCACCACGGCGGGCCGACACGAGCGGGGCGCAGGCTCAGCAGATCTCCTCGATGCCGTCGACCAGTGCGATCGCGTCCGCCTGGACGCTGGCGGGGAAGTTGTCCCAGTTCTGCGACTCGGGCTGTTCGGGCGACACGGAGCTGCGATAGAACTCGCCCATCCTGTCGATGACGGCCACCAGTTCCTCAGGTGCCACCTCGCTGAGGGCGACGAACTGCTCGACATGAGCGTCGGACCCGACGAACTCTTGCGCGACAGGGACAAGGAGCGGTTCTGCCGTGTCGCAGAACTCGACACGGTCGAAAGCGGCCGTCGCAGGCGTCGGGGAAGGCACCCCCGGCGCGGGCGTCGCTGACGCGGCAGCCGGCACAGACGCGGACGCTGCGGCCGACGCTGGCGCACCAGAGTCGCTCCCGCCCCCATCCGCCGCGCATGCGGTGAGGGCAAAGGCACCAAGCACCAATGCAGAAAGGACGAGTGGGCGCAGGCGAGCGGACGTCGTGTTCATGGTCATCGAACCTAGCAATGTCCTGTTTGTCGGCGCAGACTCTTAGGCTCACAGGGTGGATATCGGCGTTCTTGGTGCGGGCCGCGTCGGCCTTGTCCTTGCGGCGCGTGCACGAGCCGCAGGCCATGACGTACGTGTTGCCGCGTCTGGCGATCCGCACCTCATCGAGGCCGACGTCTCTGTCGCAGCCCCTGGCGCACGCGCGGTGTGGGCACAGAAGGCCGCGAGCGCACGCGTCGTCCTTCTTGCCGTGCCCATCTCGAAGGCCCGCGCACTTCCTGTCGAAGCCATGGCCGGGCGCGTTGTGGTCGACGCGATGAACTACTGGTGGGAGAACGACGGCCATCGACCCGAACTCGCCGATCCCACCACCTCGACGTCGGAGACCGTCGCCTCGTGGCTGCCCGGCGCACGGCTCGTCAAGGCGCTCAACCACGCGAGCGTGTGGGAACTCGAACATCTTGCTCTCCCTGCCGGGCACCCCGACAGGCGCGGCATCGCGGTGGCCGGCGATGACTCCGACGCCGTCACCACTGTGTGCGAGCTCATCGACTCTCTTGGATTTGATCCGGTGCGCGCGGGCCGTCTTGCCGAGGGTGTGCGCTTCGAACCCGGCACCGAGGCCTTTGGCGCGGACGCCCTCACGGCGGATCTGCGCGCCATGCTCGAGCGCTTCTGGGATTCGCAAAGGGGACGCGTTGTCGCCCGGGCGCGGGCAGCGTCGGCCCCATAGTCGGACCCGGCGCAAACTGAGGTGATACCAGCGGGAACAATCTCACCCCGCCATACGTTCTCTCAGTGCAGTACCTACGAGCCTCGCTCATGGCAACGTCGCTGACGTCACCGTGACGAGGCTTTCTTAGTTCCCAGCGTGGGGCGCCGTGAGGCACGCTCCTGAGCGAAGAACACGGCTCCCACACAAGCAAAGGAGAGCCACATGTTGGACAGACTGAAGTCCATCTTTGTCGCCGAGTCCGAGATGTCGATGTACGCGCACTTGCCTGAGAAGATCCAGGACGAGATCCGCGATGCGATGGACGCGACGTCCCCTTACGACATCCCGTAAAGACAATCTGCGGCGAGGGTCCTGCGCATTGACCCTCGCCGGGGGCTTAGGTTGGTATCCGTGAACGCACCAATCGACCCCACCACCACCTCCGCTTGGGCCGAACTCACCGCGCACGCAAGCGGCTTCACCCCTGATCTTCGCGGCTGGTTCGCTGCTGACGCCGATCGCGTCGCACGCCTGTCGCACACCGCAGGCGACCTTCACGTCGACCTGTCGAAGAACCTCGTCACGGACGAGATCCTCGCGTCGCTTGTCACGCTTGCACGCGAGACCGACGTGGCTGGGCGGTACGCCGCGATGCTCGCCGGTGAGCACATCAACACCACCGAGGACCGCGCCGTGCTGCACACAGCACTGCGCCGCCCCGCCAACGCCTCCCCCGCCTTGGTGGTTGACGGCCAGGACGTCGACACCGACGTCCAGGACGTGCTGACCGCGATGTCCGCCTTCGCTGAGCGAGTGCGCTCGGGCGAGTGGCGCGGTGTCACCGGCAAGCGCGTCACCCACGTGGTCAACATCGGCATCGGCGGTTCGGACCTTGGCCCCGTCATGGTCTACGAGGCGCTCGAGCCCTACGCGACGGCTGGCATCGAGGCGCGTTTTGTCTCGAACATCGACCCCACCGACATGGGCCAGAAGGTGAAGGGTCTCGACCCCGAGACCACCCTGTTCATCGTCGCGTCCAAGACCTTCACCACGCTTGAGACCCTCACCAATGCGCGTCTCGCTCGCGAATGGCTGTGGACGTCCCTCGGTGCCGCCGGGGTGCCGGTCGGGTCCGACGCTGAGAAGGCCGACGCTGTGGCCCACCACTTTGTCGCCGTTTCCACGGCGCTCGACAAGGTGGCGGACTTCGGCATCGACCCGGCGAACGCGTTTGGCTTCTGGGACTGGGTGGGAGGCCGCTACTCGGTGGACTCCGCTATCGGCCTGTCGCTGTGCATCGCTCTGGGCCCGGATGTGTTCCGCGAGCTGCTCGCCGGCTTCCACGCGATCGACCGCCACGTGGCCGAGACGCCGCTTGAGAAGAACGTGCCCGTCCTCATGGGGCTGCTCAACGTCTGGTACGTCAACTTCCTCGGCGCGCAGTCGCACGCCGTGCTGCCGTACGCGCAGCAGCTGCACCGCTTCCCTGCCTACTTGCAGCAGCTCACGATGGAGTCGAATGGCAAGTCGGTGCGCTGGGACGGCACGCCCGTTGACTACGAGACCGGCGAGATCTTCTGGGGCGAGCCCGGCACCAACGGCCAGCACGCCTTCTACCAGCTCATTCACCAGGGCACCAAGCTGATCCCGGCCGATTTCATCGCCGTGGTCAACCCCGCCTACCCGCTGAAGGACGGCGGCCAGGACGTCCACGCGCTGTTCCTCGCAAACTTCCTCGCCCAGACCAAGGCGCTCGCCTTTGGCAAGACGGCCGACGAGGTGCGCGCAGAAGGCACGGATGGCCCGCTTGTGGCCGCTCGCACCTTTGCCGGTAACAAGCCGACCACGTCGATCTTCGCGCCCGCGCTGACCCCCGCGGTGGTGGGTCAGCTCATCGCGCTGTACGAGCACATCACCTTCACGCAGGGCGTGATCTGGGGCATCAACTCCTTTGACCAGTGGGGCGTGGAGTTGGGCAAGAAGCTCGCCCTGGAGATCGCTCCGGCCATCGAAGGGGACGACGCTGCCCTGGGTGCGCAGGACGCCTCAACTCAGGCGCTCATCGCGTACTACCGCGCTAACCGGAAGTGACCGCCTAGAAGACAACGCAATGAAGTCGCTCCCTCGCGGCGGTCAGGCTTGATCCCCTCGGGAGCGACTTCTTTGCGTTGGAAGACTCGGCTGCTGAACTGAGCCCCACGCGCATCAGTTCGACCCCTCTCGCCTGGAGATGACGGAGCCCCGGAGACACATCCCCGGGGCTCCAGAAGGCTGGACAGTTGACCTAGACGTCTTCCGTAGTCATGTTCCACTCCTAAACGTGATCTCTACTAGATCATCGGCTCATCCAAGGCTATCGCAAGGTGTATCCGTTGTCTTCGCTACTTCTCAGACTCGTGTTCGCGTTCGAGAAGCCGCAGTTCGCGGAACAACGGCCAAGTAGTCCACAGGCGTTCTTGGAGCCTACCTTGCTCTCTCATGCGGCGCGCCCGCTCAAGCGCCCCTTCGAAATCGAGTTGCAAGATCTGCTTCGCAAGCTGGAAGACCTCCTGAAGTGCCGACACGTCCCAGTCCCGAATCTCGGCATCACATTCGGAGAGCACGCCCAGGTCACGGCAGGCGAGCCAATAGTTGACCTTCATCACCTCCTTGGCGTTCTGACTCCAGAAGCGACCATTGCGGAATCGCGTGCCTATTAGTCGAACCGCACCTGGCCGATGTTCAAAAAGCAACAAGTAGCAAAGGTTCGAGAAGTCGCTCTCGGCTTCCTCAACGTGCTGCTTGTCAAACTTCGAAGTGACCGTCACGGCGAGAGTGAATGCGACTGCGGCGATTTCGTCGGCGACGCGAGTAAGGTATTCGCGGTCGACACTTATCCGGTCGCCAACCTTGGGTTGCTCGACATCAAGGACGCCTACGCGAGAGAGGTACAGTTGGTTGACGGTCGCTCCAGCGTGCACCAGCAGATTCCTCCGGTAGTAAGACTCTCGAAGGAAATCGGAAACAGCGGGGTGTTCGACCCCATAGGATTCACAGAACTTCTTCACCCACGAGTCGAACGACTCACGAAACAATTCGTCGATCCACTCGGACGCCAGGTGCTGAATCAACTCGTCGATAGATCCGTGGCGAGCGACTTCTTCTATAGTCACCTGCCTGGTACCAGGAACCAGAGGGCGCGGTTCGATTTGAGCAAGAACGCGCAGAACCTCCGCCAAGAATGCCTCAAAGTCGGACCAAAGAGTGACTAGCATAGACTCGCGACTCCGTGCCGACAGATTCCTCCGAATGGTCAAACCAGAGAAATCTCGCTCAGGAAGCCCTTGGCTCGCAAGGGAGGCGAGCTCAGCCGCCTTGGCGTTCCAACGATGCTCCCGCTCGACCTCATCGACTGGTTCCCCGGGGCCAGCTGGCTGCACTATCGTCTGAGCGATCCTTCGTGCCACTCGCTCACGCGCCTCGTCGTCCATCTTGAATGCTGCGATTTTCTGGCGCGTGCTCGCCGCTACCTCGTCCACTCGCCGCTCGTGGCTCCACAAAAGGTTCAGCACCCGAAAGTTCGCGACTTGCGCCTCAAACAAGTCGCGCACAGACTCATAGACTTGCTCGTGCAATTCCATTTGTTTCCCCTCGATCTTGTGAAATCGACACTACACGTGGGTACCGACACGACGGCGGTCCCCATCGCTCCTCACGAGTGTCCGTAGGTCCGGCCCCCGTGGGCGCTCACCACTCGCGGGACGTGATGCGACCTCCGGTAGCGAGCCCGATTCCCGTCGAAACCGTGCATCGCACGCACATGCCTCAGACCGCGAATTTCGCATGCACCTTCGTCAGGCGCTATCCGCCGTCGCGTGCGCCGTGACTGCAGGGGTTCGCTTTCAAGGCGTCCAACGGGTCAAGTTGCCCGTGATCGGAGTAGCCAGCCGCACATTGGTTCCGGAGGTGAACGCGATAACTGGACTCAGTTGATTGCGTGGCGCCCGTTCCAACGATCGAGCGGCCATGCAACGGAGTGCCGGTGGTAGGTGAGAGCCGCAAACACGACGTTCCAGTTGAAGCGGTCGCCGGGGGCGGAAATTCACGCTCAGCCCGGGCCCAACCAGGCAGCGGCGAGCAATTGTAGGCAGCCCCTAAGGTACGTCACGGACTTGACTAGCAGACGAAGTTCCGGTCAGTGCGTCCGAGTCGCTGCCGATTTAAGCTCGAGAGCGCCGTTCGCATAAGACGCAGCCAGACTCGCCACGGGACCTCGAGACTCCACCGGTATGGCGCGGCAACTATCGCGTGACCCTATGAGGCGCAAAGTGGACATTGCCGCGGCCTGCCAGAAATCCCGCAGCCCATGGGACCGGCGATCAACTGGGCGCAGTCGGACTCTAGATCGGAAGTTCCACTTAGCCGGAGCCCGCCGAAGCAGACACGGACCGCGTTGCGGCCTAAGGAAAAGGCCCCGGCGAGGCAAGCCTCGCCGGGGCGATGGTGCTGTTCCAGGTAACGGGTGCCCCAAACACAACACGCGAACGCAGGTCACCTCACTCGGCTAACGAGTGCGGCGCACGCGGATGCGAACGGTGTAGCGGATCGGGATGCGAATAATGCGCGTCGCCATCACTACGCCCTCCTTCCCGTCGGCACGGTATTCCGGAGGAGATTCGTAGCGGTCTGTCAAGTTGACCAAACCGGTCTACACCCGTATCGTCATAGTTGTCATGCAATGACGGCTGAGTCGCCCGCTGGACCATTGGAGTGGTCCCCGGTGATGTACCAACAAGGATCATCATACCGCCCTCGAACGCACATTCGAAGGGCGGTTGATCGTCTTCAGCCGTAGTGAGCCCTCCGTTCTGCGGAGGGCTCACGCATTTCCCCTGGTATTTGCCACATATGTGCTCTGCCAAGCGCGCGTCCGGGCGGGATATTCACAACTTTATGCACATGCTTGCTCGGCGATCCCCACAGCCCTGAACGACTCGTGTACGTCGTCCTTCGGATCGCTCTCGGCCAGTCCCCCGCAGATGCTCGGAGCGCTGGAGGTTGCCGCTAGACCGAGTCGGTAGTGCGACGTCACGCGGCCCGCAGGCAGACCGAGGGCTAGACGGCGCCATCGAGTAGAGGTCCATCTCGCGCCAATCGGGCTGATGTATACAACGAAAACCCTCAAGCGGCCCTTCGGAGCCCGAGTTCTACCTGCATGGAAGCAAACCACGGCTTCGTGCGCACGCCTAGGTTAGTGCGCGCCACCCGCTCTTGTTCCCCTAGGCCGACGTTCTGGTGCCCCTCATCTCACTGGACACAGAAACACGCTGTTGGAAAACCCACCCGGCCCCGGGGCAGCATGGCGAAGTCGTGGCTTCCTTGCCCCTTCGCACGCGCGCCCAGTCACGCCGCCGGGAATCGTTAGGAGCGCCTCGCCCGCGTCCGCTAAATCCGATCCATCTGATTCGGATGCGGACCCCGCCTCCCAGCCTCCCCCCTATCGAGGGCATCAATCCGTGACACCTGCTCCTCGGTGAGCTCGAAGTCGAACACCTCGAAGTTCTGGACCATCCGCTCGCGGTGCGTGGACTTGGGGAACACGATGTCGCCGCGCTGGATGTGCCAGCGCAGCACCACCTGGGAGGGCTCGCGCTCAATCGACCCCGCGATCTCGCGAATCACCGGATCCTTCAACGCCTCGCCCTTAGCCAGCGGACCCCACGCCTCAACCGCGATGGCCTGCGAGCGCGACGCGGCCCGAGCGTCGGCGTTGTGGAGGTAGGGGTGCTCCTCGATCTGGTTGACCACGGGCGTCACGCCGGTGGCGTCGATGATGCGCGTCAGGTGCTCGGGCTCAAAGTTGGACACGCCGGCCGAGGTGAGGCCGCCGTCCTCGACCAGCTCGAGCATCGCCTTCCACGTGGAGACGAAGTCGCCGTCGTAGCGCGTGGGCAACGGCCAGTGGATGAGGAACAAGTCGAGGCGGTCCAGGCGCAGCTTAGTGAGAGTCTCCTCAAAGGAGTGCGGAGCGTCGTCCCTGCGATGGCATTTGTGTACGGAGCGACACCCTGGCGCCCACCGCTGCGAGTTATGGCCAGCGACGTCACCGATCTCGAAGCCGTTTCGCGCGGCACCACCTGGCGATGCTCCGATCACGAGCGGAGGCCAAATGTCACCGCACGGTTACATTGAGCGTCACGTCACCGAACGGTGGCAATTGCTTGACACCGAACGGTGGCAAGGACGAGAATGGCACCGAACGGTAACA
>ENA-UOVV01000591-UOVV01000591.1-compost-metagenome-genome-assembly--contig:-NODE-591-length-40297-cov-13.709930_pt1 | contig 40297 bp, 43 predicted proteins | sample MGYA00238155_ERZ761577 | MGnify/ENA primary metagenome ERZ761577 (study PRJEB28898, sample SAMN06268775) | compost metagenome | isolation source: Emeryville, CA | place: USA:Emeryville, CA | collected... | reverse complement strand
CCCTTGCCGACGACGAGATGATCGTGGATTTCAATGCCGAGGGGCCGCGCGGTGTCCACAATCTGGCGTGTCATCTCTACATCGGCATTTGAGGGGGTTGGGTCGCCAGACGGGTGGTTGTGGACGAGGATAAGCGCGGAGGCGTTCAGCTCCAGCGCGCGTTTCACTACCTCGCGGGGATAGACGGGCGTGTGGTCCACCGTTCCCCTTTGCTGAACCTCATCGGCGATCAGCACATTCTTGCGATCGAGAAAGAGGATGCGGAACTGCTCCACCGGATTATGCGCCATGGAGGCAGCGCAATACTCAAGCAGCGCATCCCATGAGCCGATCACTTCCTTTTTCATCACCTTTGCCTGTGCGAGCCGCAGCCCGGCTTCCCGTATGATGCGGAACTCGGTGATGATCGTGTCTGAGACGCCCCTCACCTCGCGCAGCCTTGCCGGGTCTGCATTGATGGCTTCCGAGAAGCCGCCAAAGCGCGCGATGATTTCCTTGGCGAGCGGCTTCACATCGCGGCGCGGCACGGCGCGAAAGAGAATGAGTTCGAGAAGCTCGTAGTCAGGCAGCGTTTCGGGCGAGGTGAGAAAGCGGGCGCGCAGCCGCTCCCGATGGCCTGCATAATGCGGTGTTTCCTTCGCCCCGTCCCCCACGGCGCGATTTCCGCCTTACGCGTAGGGCGGGCAGTCGAGACCCGCTGGCGATTTGGTGAAAATCTCGCAGCCATCTGCCGTGACACCGATCGAATGTTCGAACTGGGCGGAGAGGGAGCGGTCGCGCGTTACGGCGGTCCAGCCATCGGAGAGGATTTTCACGCCCGGTTTGCCGAGATTGATCATCGGTTCGATGGTGAAGAACATGCCTTCCTTCAGCGTTGCGCCCTGTCCCTTGCGGCCATAGTGGAGCACATTCGGCGCATCATGGAAGACGCGGCCAAGACCATGGCCGCAAAACTCGCGCACCACGGAGCAGCGCTGGCTTTCCGCATATTCCTGAATGGCCCAGCCAATATCGCCGAGCGTTGCGCCGGGCTTCACCACGGCAATGGCGCGCATCAGCGATTCATAGGTGACGTCCACGAGGCGCTGCGCCTTGCGAGGGGCTTCACCTGCGAAATACATACGGTTCGTGTCGCCGTGCCAGCCATCGAGAATATAGGTCACATCCACATTGATCGCGTCGCCTTCGCGCAGCACGCGGTCCCCCGGTATGCCGTGGCAGACGACATGGTTGATGGAGGTGCAGCAGGATTTGCGGAACCCGCGATAGTTTAGCGGTGCCGGATAGGCGCCATGATCCATCCCGAACTCGAAGACGAGGCGGTCGATGTGATCCGTCGTGATGCCAGGGCGGATTTCGGTGACGAGCATGTCCAGCGCCTCTGCGGCAAGCCGACCCACGCGGCGCATGCCCTCAAAGGCTTCTGCATCATGAATCTTGATCCGCCCGACATTGCGTTCGGGGGCGTCAACGGCATCTGTATAGCTCATATCGCGTCTTGCTCGGGGCTCGGGTGGGTGTTTTCCTAACATAGTGCCCATAGCCCTCATTTGAAAGCAGGGGCGGGAGAGCGGTATTCTCGGGCAAGGATGCGTTGCAGGGAAGTTTCACATGCCGGAGAAAGAGGCGCAGGCGCGCCCGAAAATTGTTACTGCCAGTGTTTTGCTCATCGGCGATGAGATTCTCTCCGGCCGCACGCGGGATTCGAACCTTTCCTATATTGCGACCCATCTGAACAAGATCGGCATTCAGGTGCGCGAGGCGCGGGTGATCCCCGATATTGAGGATGTGATCGTCGCCGCCGTGAACGAGCTTCGCGCGCGCTATGACTATGTTTTCACCACGGGCGGCCTCGGGCCGACGCATGATGACATTACCGCCGATGCGATTGCCCGGGCTTTTGGTGTGGGTATCGACTATCACCCCGAGGCGGTGAAGGTGCTCGACGAGCATTACAAGGAGACGGGCGGGGAGTTCACCAAGGCGCGGATGCGCATGGCGCGCCTGCCCGAAGGGGCGGTGATGATCGCCAATCCGCTCAGCAAGGCGCCGGGCTTCCAGATCGGCAATGTCTTCGTGATGGCAGGCATCCCCATGATCATGCAGGTGATGCTGGACAGCCTGACCGACCGGCTGGAGGGCGGGGCGGCCATGCAAAGCCGCACAGTGACAGCCCAGATCGGGGAGGGGACCATTGCCGAAAGGCTCGGCGACCTGCAACTTCGGCACCCGGAAGTGGGGATTGGCAGCTATCCCTATTATCGGGGCAAGAGTTTCGGCACGAGTATCGTTATGAGGGCCGTCGATTCGAGGGCGCTGGAGAAGGTCGAGCAGGAGGTGGTGGCGCTGATGCGGGAGTTTGGCGTCGAGCCTCTTATGGGTGACAGAAGCTGAAACCCCAAGGATTCCAGGTGTTTTGTCGCAAATCTGCAACAGATTTTGCCAACATTACGAAAGTTTCAGCATTTCTGCCGTTTCCGGGCGATACAATTTTCGTGGGACCGATTAGAGTTCCCCCACAAGGTCTGACGGTTGTTGCCCGGCGGTATCGTCGGCAAGTCCGGCGGAGGGGGATACAGGCCTCGACCCGGTTGGCCTGAAAACAAAATTGGGGTCTGGTGACCCGGAGGGAGAAACGACATGAAAAAGACCATCGGCATTCTGGGCATGGCTGCGGGCGCTCTGATGCTTTCGAGCACGGCGTTTGCTCTGGACTCGAGCTTCGACGCGATGTCGAAGGCCGGCAACCACAAGTTCTATGTGTGGTGCACGGGCGGCCCTGACAGCGAAGCGACCCAGCAGGGCGCGAACGCGAAGGAAGCCCAGGCCGCTCTTGCTGCCACGAAGGGCAACAATTGCTGGCCGGTTTGGCAGGGCCTCGAAGGCTAAGCCACTTCCGCAAGGAATTTTCGGGAACGGCGGTCTTCAGGGCCGCCGTTTCCTTTTGTGCGCTTTCCTTTTGCACTGGTGAGCCGCAGCGGGCATATCTTGACCCCGCAGGCGCAGGGGCCCCTTGGCGAAACTGGTATACGCAGCGGACTTAAAATCCGCTTCCTGCAAGGGAGTGCGGGTTCGAGTCCCGCAGGGGCCACCATTCCATGCGGGCGGGCGTCAAAGTCCGACCGTTGCCATCATCAACAAATGAGCGGGAATCAGCCGTGGCCGGCGACGGCGTGACGGGGTTCGGAATAAAGCGCCTCGGCGGGCACGCTTTCATCTTCCTTCAGCGCGGGATCGAAGCTGTAGAGCGTGGAGCAATAGCCGCAGATGATCTCCGTATCCCGGCCCATGTCCAGAAAGACATGCGGATGATCGAAGGGAGGAGCCGCACCAATGCACTCGAACTCCTTCACGCCGATGCGGATCTCGCGAACGCCCGCCTCGTTGCAGAATTTCGGTGTCTTGCCGCCCGCCATATCTCGTACTCCGTAGCCCGGGGATTGAGCGCAAACTAGAGCCACCGGACCGGAAGGGCAAGGGGGCAGGCGGAGACCCTGCTGCCGCGCCCTAGACGCCACCCAGCGAGAGGACGGGGCGTTCCTCGCGGGCGAGCTTTTCAATGGCGGCCGGACGTTTCAGCGTGACACGGGCATAGCCGATCTCGATGAGGCCATCCGCCTCCAACGTCTTCAGGAGACCGTTCAATGTCTGGCGCGACACGCCGACGGTTGACGCAAGACTCTCCTGGGAGAGGCGAAACTCGATAGCGCGGCTGCCGGGCCGGGAACGGCCTTCGAGACGTGCAAAATGCAGCAGGCGCTGCGCGAGCCGAGTCATGACCGGCAATGTTGCGGAACTGACGATATGGCTAATGGCGATGCGGTAATGAGCGCAGAGGAGACGCGTGAAGGCGGCATAAAAGGCTGGATTTTCCTTCGTCAGTCTCTGAAACGTATCCCGACCGATCCGAAGCAGCCGCGTGTCGCCAATTGCGTGAGCATCCGAGGAACGCGGTTCGCCATCGAGCATGGAAGATTCTCCGAACCAGCCTCCGGGACCGACGGAGTGAAGATGCGCGATGCGGCCGTCGCTTGAGTTTTGTGCGACATGTACCTCGCCGGAGAGAACAGCGAAGAGGCCGTTCGGCAGGTCTCCGGTAAGGTAGACCGGTGCATCTTTGAGGCGCACGAGGCGAGCTTCTTTCAATATGGCGTCGGCCAAAGGCGCGGGGAGCCCGGCGAACCATTCCGATCGCGACAGGATATGACGTTGCGCGGTGATGTTCATAGAAGCCCGCCTCCTTTGTGCGCAAGGTCCGGAAATCGCCCTAAATTGTCAAGCTCTTTACAATATTAAATGGAGACCTGCGGCAATCTCCGGGTGCTGCGAAGCGGCATGCACAGGCAGATGGGAGCAGGAAAATGGAAAGAGCTCGACAAGTGGCACCGAAGGCATTGGTGCGAGACAGCGTGAGCGAGGCGGAGTGGGCGCTGCGCGTCGAACTTGCCGCCTGCTATCGGATGATTGCTCATCTAGGCTGGGATGATCTCGTCTTCACGCACATCTCCGCCCGTGTGCCGGGAAGCGAAGATCACTTTCTGCTCAATCCATATGGACTGATGTTCGACGAGATAACGGCGTCGTCGCTGGTGAAGCTCGACATCCACGGGAACAAGGTGATGTCGTCCTCTTATGATGTCATTCCGGCGGGTTTCAACATTCACAGTGCGGTGCATGAGGCGCGGAAAGATGCGCTGTGCGTCATCCATCTGCACACGCCAGAGGGTGTGGCTGTGTCCTGCCAGAAAGGTGGACTTCTCCCGGTCTCGCAGACCGCGCTCTATGCGCTCATGTCGATTGCCTATCATCCTTATGAGGGCGTGGCGCTTGAAGAGGACGAGAAACCGCGACTGCAAGCTGATCTCGGCCAGAAGAAAATGATGATTCTCGAAAATCACGGGCTGCTGACCTGCGGACGCAGTGTGGGCGACGCATTTCTTGCCATGTTCACATTGCAGCGCGCTTGTCAGGTGCAGGTGATGGCACAGGCTGGCGGGGGAGAACTGATCGAGATTCCGAAAGCGATCCTCGACGGTATCGGTCGTCAGGTTCGCCAGACACTCGGCAATAGCGGTTCGGATCGGGTCTGGCCGGCGATCATCCGGAAAATGGAACGGCTCGATCCCTCGTTCCGCGACTGACGCCAATCGGCATCCAATTCTTGCATATGGAGAAAGACATGACTCAGGAACAGGCGCATCTTCGCGCGACATTCACGGACATGGCGCAGGGCACACAGGAAGACTGGTCGCGCATCGCAGCCGAGTTTTTGCCTTTTGCCGCGAAGTTGCCTGATCGTGTACTCGATCATTTGCGACTGCTCGATGGCGATTACGGAGGGTTTATCGTTGATCGGCTGACGCATAGTCTCCAGACAGCGACACGCGCCCATCACGACGGACGTGACGAGGAATATGTGGTGTGTGCGCTGCTGCACGATATCGGCGATACTCTCGGAAGCTATAATCACCCTGAGATCGCCGCCGCGATCCTGAAGCCGTTCGTCAGCTATGAAAACCACTGGATGGTCGCCCACCACGGCACGTTTCAGGGGTACTATTTCTTTCACTATCTCGGCATGGACCGGCACGCGCGAGATCGGTTCAGGGGCGACCCGCTTTACGAACGGACCGCCGAGTTTTGTGCCAAGTATGACGCTCCTGCTTTCGATCCTGATTACCGGTCGCTGCCGCTTGATTTTTTTGAGCCGATGTTGCGGCGCGTTCTTTCGGCACCGAGGCGGGAACGAGTTTCGGCGGATTGAAGCTGCGTCTCTGTATCCGCAAGGCGCAGGCGGTTGACGGGGTGCCTTCGGCATCTGCCGTCAGGTGTACCGGAATTGGGAGCAATCTGCGTCTGAAATTACGAAAATGTGAGAACGGTCCTGCCGATGCCGCTTGGAGGGGGTGGGGGTGTCGGTCATAATTGAGGCCTTGTCAGGACAAGGTTTCAAGCGGGTCGGCAAGAATCCGCAAACCCTCGGGAGGAGGACCCCCTATGAACGATGCGGCCGTTTCAGGCCCGGCAGGTGCGTCTGCCCGCCAGCCCCTGTCGCGCTGGACGCTTTTTGCTTTCGCTCTGCCCGCTGCGCCCGTGGCCGCCATGGGGCTTCCGCTCGCCGTTCATCTGCCGCCTTTCTATGCGGGCACGATGGGGCTTGGTCTCACGCTGGTTGGCACGATCTTCATGTTCGCGCGGCTCTGGGACATGATCACCGATCCGGTGCTCGGCATTGTTTCCGACAAATATGAAACGCGCTGGGGCAGGCGGCGGCACTGGCTGGTGATCTCGCTACCCATCATGGTGCTTTCGGTGGCGATGGTCTTCATGCCGCAGGAAAATGCGGATGGTGTCTATCTCATCTTCTGGCTCTTCGTGCTTTATGCCGGGTGGACGCTTCTCACCATTTCCCACATGAGCTGGGGCGCGGAACTGACGCCGGATTATCACGAGCGCACGCGTGTGCAGGGTGCGCGCGAAGTGGCGCTCATTCTCGGTATGGTTTTCGTGCTGGCGCTGCCGGTGCTGATCGAACTCACGGAGCCGGAAAATCTCGCGACCGCGCGTGTTGCGTCTATGGGCTGGTTTGTTCTCATTTTGCTGCCCATCTCGGTTGGCATCGCCGTCTGGTTTGTGCCGGAGCGGAAGGCACCGCGTCCGCAGCATGTGCCCATGAAGCAGGCGATCGGCGCGCTGGTGCAGAGCAAGCCCTTGCAGAATGTGCTTGCGGCTGACCTGATCTCCGGCGTGTCGGGCGGCCTTGTCGCTTCGATGTTTCTTTTCCTTGCGGAAGATGCGCTTAAGCTTGAGCAATATTCGAGCTTGATGCTGCTCGGCTATTTCCTGTCTGGCGTACTCTTTGTGCCGCTGATGCTGTGGATCAGCAACCGGCTCGGCAAGCACAAGACGGTTGCCTGGTCGGCACTCTTCAACGCCGTCACCGTGCCGCTCATCTTGATCGTGCCGGAAGGCGACCCTGTTTTTGCCATGGCCGTCTGGGTGCTCTTCGGCGTGAATATGGCGGCGGGCCCGTTCCTCTTCCGCTCGATCATGGCAGATGTAGCCGATCACGATACGGTGCAGACCGGGCAGCAGCGCACGGGGCTTTTCTATTCCATGCTCACCATGACCAACAAGATCGGCATCGCGGTGGCGATCTTCGGTGGTTATGCAATGCTCGACATGATCGGCTTCGTGCCGCGCGGTGAAAACTCGGATGATGTCATCTGGCTGCTCAAGATGGTCTATGTGTGGCCGGTCGTGGGCATCAGCATCATTGTTGCCGTGATCCTGTGGTTCTATCCGATCGACGAGGAGAAGCAGCGGGAGAACCGCGCCATTCTCGAGCAGCGCAATCTCGAGGCGGCGGCAACGGCCATTGCCACGCGTGCAGGCCACCCGGCTGATCCGCAATCCTCTGGTGTGCCGGCGGATTGATCATGGCGGAGTTTTCATCAGACGGAGTTTCCATCGCCTATGAAGTGGAAGGGGAGGGGCGCCCGATCCTCCTCATTCACGGGTTTTCGGCGACCGCGCATGACAACTGGGTCCGTACGGGCTGGGTGCAGGCGCTCACAAGAGCGCGGTTCAAGGTCATCACCTTCGATCTGCGCGGGCATGGTGCGAGCCAGAAGCTTTATGACCCGGCTGACTACACGATGGACAAGTTGACGGGTGACGCGATTGCGCTGCTCGATCATCTCGGCATCGGGCAAGCCGATCTCATGGGGTTTTCCATGGGGGGCGGCATTTCGCTCCGGCTTGCCGCGCAGCATGGAGAGCGCTTCGGCCTCGTTGTGCTGGCGGGCATGGGCGGGCGGGCGCTGGAGCCTGCGCGGCCCGGCAATCCGATTGCCGATGCGCTGGAAGCGGATGATCCGAGCATCGTGGAAGACCGCTCGGCGCGAGCCTTCCGGCTTTATGCGGAAAATCTCGGGCAGGATCTGAAGTCGATCGCCGCCTGTGCGCGGGCACCGCGTCGCAGCGGCGCGCGGGAAAGTGCGGAGATCATTCGCAACAAGGTGCTGGTGATTGCCGGTGCCCGCGATGATCTTGCAGGTGATCCGCAGGCGCTTGCCGATATCATCCCCCATGCGCGGGCCGAGATCATTCCCGGTACGGATCATATGTTTGCGCTGCCGAACCCGATGTTCAAGGGCGCGGTGATGGATTTCCTGACCGGCTGGAACTGAATTCCCGAAATCGTTTCTCCTGGCGAGGCTCACAGAGAATGTCATCTCCCCGATTGTCCGGCTGGCGGCTGGCCGCCTTTTCCGGCCCTGCCATTCCGATTGGCGCGCTCGGCCTGCCTATTGGCGTTTATCTTCCGCATTTTTATGCCGGCGAGATGGGGCTTGGCCTTGCCGCTGTGGGCACGATCTTCATGCTGGCGCGGTTCTGGGATGTGTTCACGGACCCGCTGATGGGGGTCATGTCGGACAGATATCCCACGCGCTGGGGACGGCGTCGGCCCTGGCTTGTGCTTTCCGTGCCGCTTCTCTGCCTGTCGGTTTATATGGTTTTCGTGCCGACCGCTCCTGTGACGAATTTCTATCTTCTGAGCACCATGTTCTTCCTCTATGTGGGCTGGACGATGCTCACCATTTGCCACATGGCCTGGGCGGCGGAACTGAGCGACGATTACAATGAACGCTCGCGCATTCAGGGCTATCGCGAGGCGTTTCAGCTTCTCGGTGTGCCGCTGGTGCTGTTGATACCGGCGCTTATCGAGCGCATGGGGCCTGAGAATGTGGATGCTGCCCGTGTCAATTCCATGGGCTGGTTCATCATCATCGTGCTGCCGATCGCCATCGCCATCAATCTCTGGCTTGTGCCGGAGCGCAAGAGCCAGCACCGCGATGTGCCGACGACGAGCTTTCTCTCACAGGTCATTCCCCTGTTCCGCAACATGCCGCTGCGGCGCCTGCTCGCAGCCGATTTTCTGAGCGGCTTTGCCGGGGCGGCGCTTGCCTCCATGTATATGTATGAGGCAACGCTTGTCTGGGGTGTCGGCTCGGCGGCGAGTTTCCTGCTGCTTCTCTATTTCTTCGGCGGCATCGGCTTCATCCCCGTCGTGCTCAAGATCAGCTATGCGCTCGGCAAGCACCGCACCGTTGTGGTGGCGGCGCTGTTCAATGTCTGCTTCCCGCCGGTGATCTTCTTGATTCCGAACGGTAATGTCTGGGTTGCGGCGGCGGTGCTCTTCTTCCTCGGTGTGAATGTCGGCACGACGACAACGCTTTATCGGTCCATGATGGCAGATGTGGCCGATCTCGATGAACTGGAAACGGGGCAGAAGCGGACGGGGCTTTTCTATTCGCTGCTGACACTGACGCAGAAGATTGGCGGCGCTGTGGCCGTAGGCGTCGTTTTCTGGACGCTGGCATTGATCGGCTTTGTGCCGCGCGGCGAGAACACGGCAGAAGCGATACAGGGGCTTTCCTATGTGTTCGTGGCGACGCCCATGATCTGCAATGCGCTTGTGGCGGCAATCATCTGGTTCTACCCGATCGGCCTCAAGGAGCAAACGGAACTGCGCCGCCGCCTCGAAGAGCGTTTTGTCGAGGAAGTGGAGCAGACCGAGCGCCCGCCCAACCTGCCGTGATCCCTCAGCAGCAGCCGCAGCCGCCAATATGAGAGAGGCCGTTCGGGTCGTAAGCGGCGGCGACAGAGCGGGCCGAGGCTTCCGCCGTAGCGGCGAAGTGTGCCTTTGCCTCTTCGCGCATATTGGCGTCGGTCATGAAGTCGATGGCTGTCATGGCGAGCGCCTTTGCGCCATCGATGCAAGCCTTGTCGCCCAGATCCGATGCGGCCCATTTCGTAAATTCAGGATTGTGGATCATCACATGGGGCGGGGCGCTCGCGATCATCGGATGGATGGAGGGCACGCGGTGGCTGATATTGCCCATGTCGGTGCTGCCCGCTGACCCCGCAGGCATTTTCGACAGGGGGAAGAAGTCGCGGCCAAGTGCGCGGGCATTCGCCTCGTAGGCATTGGCAATCGGCATGCTCGACTTGAGGTCGAGATAATCGGCTTTGGCCCATTTCACTTCTGCGGTGCAGCCCGTTGCGAGTGCGCCTGCCTCGAAGCAAGCCTGTACGCGCTTTTTCAGCGGGATCAGGTCTTCCGCCGTTGCCGCGCGCACATAGAACAGACCGGCTGTTTCATCGGGCACGATATTCGGTGCGGCGCCGCCCTTGGTGATGATGCCGTGGATGCGCTCGGTCGGGCGGATATGCTGGCGAAGCTGCGCGATCGCCTGATAGGCGGTGACGAGCGCATCAAGCGCGTTCAGCCCCATATGCGGAATGGCGGAGGCATGTGCCGAGCGGCCGCGATAGATGACGGAGACTTCCGACACGCAGATGCAGGGCATAGCAATGAGATCAACCCCGGCGGGATGCACCATCATGGCCGCGTCCAGACCATCGAAGGCACCATCCTGCGCCATCAGCTCCTTGCCGCCGCCCTGTTCTTCCGCAGGCGTGCCGAGATAGCGCACGCGGCCTGGCAGGCGGCTTCCAAGTTTTGCAAGGGCGAGCGATGCGCCAAGACCGGTGGTTGCAATGATGTTGTGGCCGCAGGCATGGCCGATGCCGGGCAGCGCATCATATTCGGAGAGGATGGCGACTTCCGGTCCGCGCTCGCCGAAGCTCGACACATAGGCCGTGTCGAGACCGAAGGCATGGCGGGTAACGGAAAGGTCTGCCTTTTCGAGAGCGCCGGTCAGAATGCGTGCTGCCTCAAATTCCTTGAAGGCGAGTTCGGGCTTTGAATGGATTTCATGGCTGACGGCAAGAAGCTCCGCCGACATGGCATCAATCGTGTCGCAAACTTCGCGTTTCAATGTGGCAGCATCGCTCATTGGTTCTCTCTCCCCGGAATTTCTCATAGCCTAGACGGCGGTAACGGTATTTTCCAGCCGCTCGGCTGGCAGTGATGAGGGCAGGCATGGAGTTCTTTGACGCGGATGGCATGACCATCGCCTATGCGGTGGAGGGGGCGGGAAGCCCGCTGTTGCTGGCGCACGGCTTTGCCTCTACCCACCGCGTGAACTGGGTCGATACGGGCTGGGTGAAGGCGCTCACAGGGGCGGGCTACCGCGTCATCATGCCGGATATGCGCGGTCATGGTGAAAGCGGCAAGAGCCATGAGAAAGAGGATTACACGCTGTCCGTCATGGCGGGCGATCTCGTGGCGCTGCTCGACCATCTGGGGGAGCCGGGTGCCGACCTGATGGGCTATTCCATGGGAGCGATGGTCGCGCTTGTCGCAGCGATGGAATATCCGGAACGCTTCGACCGGATTATCGCGGCGGGTGTTGGCGCGAAGCTGCTTGATCCGAACCGCGATCCCGGCCCGGTGATCGAGGCGCTGCTGACGAATGATCCGTCAAGCGTGGAGAGCAAAGGCGCGCTTCTCTTCCGCACCTTTGCCGATCAGAACAGGCAGGACAGGGTGGCGCTTGCGGCCTGCTTCGAAGCCGTGCGCGCGCCCTTCCCGGTGGAAGGGCTTGCGCGCATCAGGCGGCCCGTCCTTGTCGTTGCAGGCGAGACGGACGTGCAGGCGGGTGAGGCGGCACCGCTTGCCGCAAGGATACCGGGTGCGCGGGCCTATACGGTGCCGAAGCGCGACCATATGCGTACGGTGGGCGACAAGGCTTATAAGGAAGCTGTGCTCGCCTATCTCGCGGAATGATGTGTCCCCGGAACAATCCGGGGACACCCCGTTTCAGCGCGCCGAGAGGGGCGCAAAGCCGAGATGCATCCCGGCGTCGGTGATGAGCGTTTCGCCGGTGATGTGGTCCGAGCCTTCACCGCAGAAAAAGACGACAGCCGTTGCAATGTCTTCCGGCGTGCCGGCGCGCTGGAGCGGCGTTGACTGTTCCTGCTGGCGCTTGATGCCTTCAAAGGTCTGCTGGCCGAAGCGATCGGAGAACCAGCGCGTGCCGATAAAACCGGGGCAAACCGCGTTGACGCGGATCTTCGGCGCAAGCGAGCGGGCGAGCGAAAGCGTCATGGTGTTGAGCGCGCCCTTGGAAGCGGCATAGGCAACGGAGGAGCCGATGCCCGTGACGCCTGCAATGGAGGAGACGTTCACGACCGAGCCCTTGCCAGCCTCGCGCATATGCGGCGCGCAGGCGCGGATCATCTGATAGGCGCCGACGACATTCACCTTGTAGATCCAGAGGAAATCGTCTGCGTTGAGTTCATCAAGTTCGGCATGGTTCGCGAATTTAGTGCCGCCCGCATTGTTGACGAGCACATCAACGCGACCCCATTTCTTCACCGTCTCGTCCACGATGCGGCGGCAATCGGCATCCTCGCCGACATCGCCCTGCGCGAGAATCGCCTCGACGCCCTTTGCCTGACAGGCGGCGAGTGTTTCCTTCGCTTCCGCCTCGCTCTTCGTGTAGTTGATGACGACGTTGCAGCCCCTGTCGGCAAGTTGCAGCGCGACAGCGGCACCGAGGCCGGTGGCTGAACCCGTGACGATGGCGACCTTACCCTTGAGCGATGACATGACGTTCTCCCCTGTTGCGATTTGCCGGGGAGTTTAGCGAGAGGCAGGCGGAAGCCCAAACGGAGATCGAAAGGATTGTCCGCTTTCGACTATGCGTCGGAGAGAGGCGGGTTGCGGAAGGCGGCGAGGATCAGGCGATCATTCATCCGGTCATGGCGGCCGGGCGGTGTGTCGAGATCTAGCGAGACCAGTTCACCCTCATGGCGCATGGCGCGGCCGCGTGCGAAGCCGACGCCCGGCACGTCGAGCGCGATCTCCGTGCCGAGGGCAGGAAGGGGGGTCACTTCGACAAGGGCGCCTGTGGCTGACATTTCATGGATGAGGCACTCAACATCCACGCCTGCAAAGACGATCCGCCCCTCGATCCGCGTTGCAATGCGGCGAAAGCGGCGGCGTTCGGCGTTCAGGCGGGGCTGAGTGACTTCCGAGGGCTTTGACATGGCACATATCTCCACCCTTCAGGCTAGGGAGGGGAGGTTGCCAAATCCTTGCGGCCACCCCATTTCATATCGATACAGTAAGGGAGGCTCGCATGGGACAGCTCGTTTCCGGCAAGGAGCACAGCTCCGGTTTTGAGACCCACCCCGACTATCTGATGCGCATTTTGCCCGCAAGGCGCCATATCCGCGTGCTCGCGAAAGGCGAGGTGGTTGCTGAAACCGACAATGCGCTGGAGCTTTTCGAAGGAGAGCACGCCCCGGTTTTCTATATTCCCCGGCGGGATGTGAAGATGGGACGGTTCGCGATCAGCAAGAATTTGAGCTGGAGCCCGTTCAAGGGTGAGGCCCGTTACTGGGACGTGAAGCTCGGGGATGAAAAAATCCCGGCAGCCGCCTGGTCCTATGAGGATCCGTTTGTGGAAGTGGCGGCGATCCGGGACTACATCGCCTTTTCCCCGGATAAGGTAACGATAGACGTGCAGTAAGGGGCGGGCAGGGCGCGCAACCCCGCCCGCCGGAAAGTATCAGCCGGGCCGCTGATCTGCGGGCAGGCTTGAGAGGAAGTCGCCGATCACCTTTTCAAAATCGATGCGCTTGCCGAGGCTTGCCATCGGCCCGGCCGTCAGACCGCCATCAACCGCGATGGTCTGGCCGGTGACGAAGCTCGACTCATCGCTTGCGAGGAAGAGCGCCGCATTGGCAATGTCTTCCGGCAGACCCGAGCGCGGCGTCGGCTGAATCTTCGCAAGGTGCTGCTTCATCACTTCGGCAAACTGATCGGCAACCTGCGTGCCGAGGCCAAGCCCGTTGCCGAAAATCGAAGTCGCGATGCCGCCGGGGCAGATCGCGTTGGAGCGCACGAAATAAGGCGCGAGTTCCATCGCGGCGCAGCGCGAGAAGTGATGTACGGCGGCCTTGCAGGCGGAATAGACGAGCGGGCCAAAGCCTGCCTGCAAGCCTGCGACGGAGGCGGTTGAAATGATGGAGCCTGATTGCTGTGCCTTCATATGCGGCACGGCGTATTTGTAGCCGAGCACCACGCCTTTCAGCAGTACACCGACTGTCTCATCAAAACCGTTCATGTCGATCTCGGCAAGTTCGCCGCCGACGCCGCCATATCCGGCATTGTTGAAGAGAATATCGAGCCTGCCGAACTTGCTGATCGTATGTGCGACGAGGTTCTTCACCTCTTCCTCATGCGCGACATTGGTGCGGCAATAGGAGAAGTTCTCTCCCAGTTCGCGCTCCATTGTCTCGCCCTTATGGTCCTGCAAGTCGGCGGCAACGACTTTCGCGCCTTCCTTCAGAAACAGATCGACCGTGCCACGACCTATGCCGCTCGTGCCGCCGGTGATGATGGCGACCTTGCCGTCCAGACGTCCCATGATGCTCTCCCTGATTTATTTGTTTTGATGGGGCTATGCTATCCGCAGCAAGGAAGGAAAGAGAAGCGCCGTCATCGCGAGGCCGACAAAGGTGGCCGTGGCGATCCAGAGCGGCATACCTGGCGGGTGGTTCTGGAGCGCTTTGCCGCGCTCGCAATGACGCGAGCCTATTTGCCCTTGAATACGGGCTTCCTCTTTTCCATGAAGGCGGCGCGGCCTTCCTTATAATCCTCGCTTGCGAAGCAGCGCGCGATCAGCGCGTTGCATTTCTCCGTATCGAAACTGTTCGGCGCTTTCGTGAACTCGTTCACAACCTGCTTTGCTGTGTTGACGGTGAGGGGGGCGTTATCTGCGATCATCCCGCAATAATTGCGCGTGAAATCCTCAAGCGCGTCGCGCGTCGTCACGCGGTTTATGAGGCCCATAGCAAGCGCTTCTTCATGGGTGAAGCGGCGGGCGGTGAAGAAGAATTCCTTGGCGAATGATGGGCCGACAACATCGACAAGGCGTCCTGTGCCGGTGGCGCCATAGGCGAGGCCGAGCTTTGCCGCCGGTATGCCGAAGGTTGAGCCTTCGGCGGCAATCCGCATGTCGCAGGAAAGCGCAATGCCAAGCCCGCCGCCGATGCAGTAGCCGTCGATCATGGCGATGGTCGGCTTCTGCGCCGCCGCAATCGCGTTGAAGGCGCGCTCCGTTGCTTCCTCATAGGCGATGATGCCTTCCGCCGTGGAACGGCTTTCACCGAATTGTGAAATGTCGGCGCCGGCCACGAAGGCGCGGTCGCCCGCGCCGGTGAGCACGATGACGCGGATTTCCTCATCCGCATCGAAGGCCGCGATCAGTTCCGGCACGGCCTCCCACATATCGAGGCTCACGGCGTTCAGCCGTTCGGGATTGTTGAAGATCATCCAGCCGATCGCGCCATCCTTGCGGGCGATCATGCGGGGTGTGGGGGAGGTGATGGACATTTCTTTTTCCCGCGCAGCGTTATTCCGTCCCCCCGGGATACAGGTGGGGCGGCAGGCTGGCAACAACCATCCACTGCCGTCATTACCGGGTTTGGCCCGGCAATCCAGAGCGGTATGGCATGGAGCGCGCGGCTGTTGGATGCCCGGGTCGAGCCCGGGCATGACATCTTGGCTTGTAGCGGCCTCAAACCGGCGCGACACATGCCATGCGCGGTTCCCGCACGGGTGGCTGGGCGTCTTTCAGGTCCGCAAGCAAGTCCGATTTCAGCGCGGCATAGGCCGGGTCGTTCCAGAGGTTGCGGAGCTGGCCGGGGTCTTCCTTGTGGTCGTAAAGCTCGCCTTCTGTGCCGTCATAAATGGTGCCCGGCAGATAGGCGGTGATGGTGTAGCCGTCGCGATAGATGGTGCGCAGGCCAACCGTCGTGCCATCCACATGCTCGCAGTCCCATTCAGTGAAGACGCGCTCGCGGCCCTGCTTCTCGGCTTCGGCGTCTGACAGCGGCATGGGCTTGCCCTGCATCCATTCGGGCACGGGCAGGCCCGCGATCTCGCAGAAGGTGGGTGCAAGGTCCACCTGACCCACCGGTTTTTCCACCACGGCAGGCGCGTGCTTTGCGGATTTCGCGGGCCGCCAGATCATCGGCAGGCGCATCAGCGCATCCACATGGTAGGGGCCTTTGAAGAGCAGGCCGAACTCGCCCTGAAACTCGCCGTGATCGGTGGTGAAGACCACATCCACGTCATCCCCCCAGCCGCGCTGCTCGATATAGGCCATGACTTTCGCGATGGCTTCGTCGATCAGTTCGTTTTCGACATGGGTGAAGGCATTGATCTCCTGCACCTGATCGGCCGTCATGTCGCAGGCGCGGAAGTCGGGCGGAGCTTCGAAATTGGTCACGCGCTTGCCCGTGTACCATTCCATCCAGTGACGAGGCTTCCCGGACAATATTTCTTCGATCTTTTCCCGCGAGCCCGGATAGAACTCCGGCAGCGGCGTGTCGCGCCAGGGGTGGCGGTGCAGTTCCGATTGCGGCGGATCCCAGGGATGGTGCGGATCGGGAAAGCTCATCCAGCAGAACCAGTCATCTTCCGCATTGACGCTGGCGAGCCAGTCGATGGTGCGGTCTGCCACCCAGTCCGTGTGATACTGCTCACGCGGGATCGGATTGAAATGCACCTGACATGCGCCCGTGTCGCCGCCGCCCGCAGAGTTCACCTGAAAATCCGAGGTGAGGTTCTGATAGAACATGCCGAAGGCGGCGGGATTATTCTTCCGCAGCCATTCGGCGTAGTGGAGGATCAGCGGCGAATGCGTCGCAAGCTCCATATGGTCGAAGCCGCGATGCGGCCCGTTCTCGCCCTTGCGCGCCATCTGCGTTTCATAGAATTGCTGCTTCGCATCGAGGAAGGGTTCGAAATGCGCCTTGCCGATAAGCGCCGTCTTGTAGCCGCCCTTGTCGTGGAGATATTTCGCAACGGAGGGCGCGTCTTCCGGCAGCGGCACGCCGTTCATCCACACACCATGCGTCGAGACATATTGCCCCGTGATCATGGTGGAGCGGGCCGGCATGCAGACGACGTTCTGATTATGCGCGCGGGTGTAGTTGATGCCGTTTGCGGCCAGCGCGTCTATCGTGGGTGTGCGCGCAATCTTCTGGCCGTTCGCGCCAATGGCATCGAAACGCATCTGGTCGGTGGTGATGAAAAGAATTTTCCGGCCCATGCGGATTTCCCCAAAGAAATAATGTTATCCATTAAATCTACATGGGAGAGAGCAAAGGAGCAAGGAGAACGGCTTTGTGGCTGGCGAATGGTAGTCGCGTGGTGAGGCTCGCGCCACGGCTATTCTGAGCGGCGTCTCACAGGCATGGAAGTGGCAGGGCGGCGCGGCGGCGTCTGGCTTTTCAGTTCTTCGTAAAGTGTGCGCAGCGCTTCTTTTTCTTCCTCCACAGGCAGGGCGGCTTCAGCCCGAGAGAGCGCGAGGCGCGCATGGCGAATGGCTGCAGAGCGGAAAGTTTCGTCATCCATCCGCGCCAATGCGGAGAGAGCCTTTAGAAGCCTGATCTGGATTTCGATAAGCCCGGCGCCGTCACGTGCGAGAGGAGAGAATATGTCGTCGAACATATCCTCCGGGTCGAGTGGTGGTACGAAGACGCGTGGAAAGCGGACCTCTTCTTCGGCATCTTCATTCTCGATCCGCTTCCAATTGGCGAGCAGCCGCACGGCGCGGCCGATCACGTCAATGGCGGTGCCGGAGTCATTGGTCGCGGGCGAGAGTGCGCGTGACCCGATCTCCGCCATGACGGCAAGACCGAAGCGGGGGTCCTGATCGAATGTGCGCTCCTCTGCGATGGTGAAGGCCGCGCGGATGGAGTCCTCTGCGCCTTCATCATCAATACCCGTTACCCAGGCGAGGGGTTGCGCGTGATGCACGAACGCGCCGGGCAGGCAGACGACATAAATCTCGCCTTCGTGCTTTTCTGCCACCGCGTTGAGCGCACCCACATCAAGGTGCTGCACATAGCCGATCTTCTTGCGGAAGATCGGGACCGCTTCTGCGGGGATAGTGTTTTCAGCATCGATAAGGGGTTTTGCGCCGAGTGTCGGGCTTGCGGCGCGGGCGAGGATGGCTTTGGTGGCGGCTTGTTCTACCCGGTCCGTCGTTTCGCCCATTCTGCCAAGGCGTGAGAGGTGGTCGATCCAGCGCAATATCGTGACCGCGATAAGCACGATGACAGCCAGTGTGACGATAAAGAGGACGACGCGGCCACGTTCGCCATAGATGCCGGTGCTCAATGCAACAATGCCGACCAGGCTGAAGAGAAACGAACCGACAAAAGTGGCGAGAACATTCTGCGTCGTTGTGTCCTGCATCAGCAGTTTGGTTGCTCGCGGTGTCACATTATTGGTGGCAGCGCTATAAGCAGCGATCATGACGCTCAGCGAGAAGGTCGTGACTGCCAGCATGCTTGAGGCAAGAATGTTCAGAATCCGGTCCACGGAATCTGCGCCAAGATTGGTAGGCAAATCCCAGGGAATGATGTTTTGTACAAGAATGGCGGCAAGGGCCGTGCCGACGCCGAGAACTGCAAAGAGCGCGGCCCGCATCCACAGGCGGCGCGTCATCTGGAGAAATACCCAGCGCCAGCGTGACATCATGTCGAACCTCAATTGTTGCCGCTGAGAAACTCCACCATAGCGGGAAGGGCGGTGCGATCCTGCAACATGAAAAGGTGGCCGCCTTCGAACATGCGCAGTTCCGCGCCACGAATACGAGCGGCCATTTTCTCCTGCGTTTCGGGAAGGGCGATGCCGTCATATTTGCCGCCGCAGACAAGGGTGGGGCAGCGTATCTCGGGCAGGCGGTTCCATGTGTCATGCGTGGCCCGCGCCTCAAGCTGGCGGCGGGCACCCATGGCGCGTCCCGGTTCATCCGCATAGGGATCATTGGCGGCAAAGGCGACCATCTGCTCATAGGCTTGCGGGTTCGCTTTGGCCCAGGCTTCATCGTGTCGCGTATCGGAAATGGGGATCATGTGGCGCGCGCGCTCTTCGCGGCTCATGTGAAGCAGCGTGTGAAGCGGGTAGGATGCGCCGCCCTCGCCGCCGGGGGAGGTACAGGCGAGCACCAGCCCTTCCACCCGATGCGGATGGCGGATGGCCAGTTCCTGCGCGACCATGCCGCCGAAGGACACGCCGATGACCAGCGCCGATCCCCAGCCAATGGCGGCCATGAGATTCACAGCATCGTCGGCATATTCAGCCATGGAATAGGGCCGGTCGGGTTTCGAGGTCCGGCCAAGGCCGCGCTGGTCATAGGCCAGCATGTCGAAATGACGGGGGAGCGGGCCATCCAGCACATTCGGGCGCATTCGCAGATCGCCCCCTGTGCCGGAAATGAAGAGCAGGCGGGGACCGGCGCCGAGGCGCTCATAGAAAATCTCGATATCACCCGCTGCAATGACCGGCATGGAACCCCGCGACACAGAAAAATCGAATCTCGGGGAAGATTATCATGGGTTAATGCAAGTTCTCCCATTGAACTCGCTTGTACGCTTTCCATGTGTTAATCTCATGACAACCGCCGCCCCTCAGACTGAGTGGCGGCTTTCCGCCTTGGTTGCCGGTTCGGTGGGATGTACCGCTGCCAGACGATGGCGAGGAGTATTGATATGTCGAAGCCCGTCGAGCGTAACCAGCCGCTTTCGATCTGCGATCCCGTATGGGAGCGCCTTCGCAAGGAAGCAGAGGAGATGGCGGCCAGTGAGCCCATGCTCGCCAGCTTCCTCTATGTCACGCTCCTCAATCATCGCAATTTCGAGAGCGCGCTCTCTTATCATCTGGCGCAGAAGCTCGCCCATCCCGAGATGCGCGCAATGCAGCTTCGGGAGCTTGTGGCAGAGGCGCTTGATGCCTCGCCCGAGATTGCCGAAGCCTGCCGCGCAGATATCGTCGCCTATTACGAGCGCGACCCGGCCTGCCATTCCTATGTGCAGCCCTTTCTCTTTTTCAAAGGGTTCCACGCCCTGCAGGCGTACCGCGTGGCGCATTGGCTCTGGAGCCAGGGGCGCAAGGCAATGGCGCTCTATATTCAGAACCGTGTTTCGGACCTCTTCGCGGTTGATATTCACCCGGCCGCGCGGATCGGGCGGAGCGTCTTCATTGACCATGCAACCGGCATCGTGATCGGCGAGACGGCGGTGGTGGAAGATGATGTCTCCATGCTTCACGGTGTGACGCTTGGCGGCACGGGCAAGGAGCAGGGCGACCGCCATCCGAAGATAAGGCGCGGTGTCCTGATTTCGGTCGGGGCCAAAGTGCTCGGCAATATTGAGGTCGGTGAATATAGCCGAGTTGGTGCGGGCAGCGTGGTTCTGCAGAATGTGCCGCCGCATTGCACCGCTGTCGGCGTGCCCGCAAAGATTGTCGGTTGCGCGGGGTGCGACAAGCCTGCCCATGCGATGGATCAGATGATCCAGGGCGAGGGTGAGAACGGCGGGAATATCTGACAGCTCGCCGCCGCGTTCAGGGCAGCCGATCCTTCATCGCGTAAAACACCATGCCTGCCACAAGGCCGGGATAGCGCAGCCATGTGCCGCCCGGAAAGCGCGGCGTCTTTAGCTTTGCCATGATGTCGAAGCGTTCGGCCTGTCCGGCCACTGCTTCCGCGACAAGCTTGCCGCCAAGCGTCGCGATGTTGATGCCCTGCCCGGAATAGCCATGCGCAAAGACAATGTTGGGTTCAAGGCGGCCGAAATGCGGCATGCGCTTCAGCGTGATAGCGACGGCGCCAGACCAGGCATAGTCGATGCGCCTGTTTTCCAACTGCGGGAAAACACGCAGCATGGGCTTGCGCACGAAAGCGGCGAGGTCTTTCGGCAGATTTGGTGAGTAGCTTTCACCACCCCCAAAGAGCAGGCGGCCATCTGCCGAGAGGCGGTAATAGTCGATGACGAATTTCGTATCCTGAATGCACACATCATCGCGGATGAGTTTCCGCGCGTCATCGCCCAGCGGCTCTGTTGCGAGGATGAAATTGTTGATCGGCATGATCATGCCCGCCACACGCGGCTCCAGCATACCGAGATAGGCATTGCAGGCGAGGATGACGTGCGATGCCTTCACCGTGCCCTTTGCCGTTTTGACAAGGGCAGGGTCGGTGCGGGAAATCTCCGTGACGCGGCTTTCTTCGTGGATCACCACACCTGCCGCGCGGGCTGCGCGGGCAAGACCCAGCGCATAGTTCAGCGGATGGAGATGAGCGCCATCCTCATCGAGTATGCCGCCGTGATAGCAATCGGTTGCAACCATCTCGCGCATTTCTTCGCGCGGGACATAGCGCATCGCCGTGTAGCCATATTCTGACGCCATGTGATCGACTTCGCTGCGGAACCATTCCGCATCACCCTTCTTCCACGCGGCATGGAGAAGGCCGGGCTTCAGGTCGCACTGAATGTTGTGACGGGCGATCAGTTCCTTGACGAGTGCATTGCTCTCGACGCCAAGTTCCCAGAGTCGATGTGCCCAGTCGCGGCCAAGGCGTTCTTCGAGAGACCGCTGATCCTTTCGCTGGCCGATGCCAAGCTGGCCGCCATTGCGGCCCGATGCGCCCCAGCCGATGCGCTCTGCTTCCAGCACCACAACGCGATAGCCGCGTTCTGCAAGATGAAGCGCGGCAGAAAGCCCCGTATAGCCTGCTCCTACAATGCAGACATCCGCCGTTATATCTCCCTGCAGCGGAGCAGGCGGCGGAGCGTCATTCGCGGTGGCGGCATAGTAGGAGGGGGGATATGCCATGATGGTCAGAGTTCGATCTTCTCGTCCTTGCGATCATCCGCGTGAATCTCGCAGAGATCGAGGCAGGCTTCAAACGGGGCGCTGTCGCGCGTGTTTTCCAGCGCCTCGTCATCTTCCCAGTCGCTGCGAAAGATCACCTTGTCATCTTCGGTCGAGATTTCCGCGCCGAGAAAGCCGCGTGGCGGGTTGCGGTCAAACTCGCGCTCCTTATAGGCGCGGAGCTGCGTCAGAATGTGATCGGCCTGCGAGGTTTCGAAGGTGATCTTGAGGGTGATGGCCATAGTCTCTCCTTATCCGTTCCGCCCTTTCGGGCGGGTCGCTTGTCGTCGCGGCCGCTCTATACCACGGATTGCGCGGTGCGCACGTCATGCAGTGGCGTGGAAGGGGTGCGGCTCTTTCCCGCTTTGCCCGGACGGTGCGGCACGGCAGAATGATCGAAACAAATCATAACCGCAGGGCAGGGAGCAGCAAATGGGACGTGTTAAGGGCAAGGTTGCAATCGTGACAGGGGCCGCCAAGGGGCTGGGCGCTGCGATGGCGAAGGCGCTGGCGCGGGAAGGTGCGAAAGTGCTCTGCACCGATCTTGATGTGGAAAACGGGCAGGCCGTTGCCGACGAGATTGCCAATGAGGGCGGCGAGGCTGCCTTCATGCAGCAGGATGTTGTGGATGAGGCGCGCTGGGAAGCCGTGACGGCTTATGCAGAAGAACGCTTCGGCGCGCTCCATATTCTCGTGAATAATGCGGGCATTGCACCGGAGGGCGGACCGATCGAGGAAAAGACGCTCGAATCCTGGCGGCGCACCATCGAGATTGATCTCGACAGTGTGTTTCTTGGCTGCAAGCACGGTATCCGCACCATCAAGAAGCACACATCGAAGGGCGGCATGGGCGGTTCGATCATCAATCTCTCGTCGATCCTCGGCCTTGTCGGTCAGCCAAATGCGAGCGATTACAATGCGGCGAAGGGCGGCGTGCGGCTTCTCACCAAGTCAGCCGCGCTCGAATGTGCGGAGGCAGGATACAATATCCGCGTTAACTCTGTTCACCCCGGCTATATCGACACGCCCATGGTGCGTGACACACTTAATCGCGGCACCATACAGGGCCAGCCGGTCGGGCCGAACGAGATGCGTGAATTGCTGACGCTGCTCCACCCGATTGGCCGCCTCGGCATTGCCGAAGAAATTGCCAATGCCGTCCTCTTCCTCGCCAGTGACGAGTCGAGCTTCATGACGGGCTCGGAAGTGGTGGTGGATGGCGGATACACTTGCCGCTAAAGGCTCAGCGCGGGTTCGGCATCAGCAGGGCCCGCTCCTGACCCGGTTCCGTGGGATAGCGGGTTTGTATAATGGCGATCACTGCCGCCACGGTCAGGACGACGGTCAGGAAGATCATGAATTTTCGGGTCAGACGCGGCATAATGTCATTTCCTCCACATGACGGTTTGAGAGTGACACGCGGGAGGAGGCGCCTGCCATCGGACCAAGCGACGCAGGGTGAAATCTCCCGGCGTTTGCGCCGGTGGCGCCAAGCCGCTAAAACCACGAAATATGCGAGCCGGGGACCGGCCCGCTGCATCAATTTCAAAATGCCGATGGGAGAACTTCTTGGAAAAGTCTGAAATCCTGCGCCTCGAGGCCTATCTGCGCCAGAAGTTCCAGCTTCCTTCAATCGTTGTGCGGCAGCGCCCGCAGAAGGATGATTCCGCCGAAGTGAATATCGGGGATGAATTTATCGGTGTGATTTTCAAGGATGTGGATGAAGGCGAAACCTCCTACGCCTTCAACATGGCGATCCTCGATATCGATCTGCCCTGAGCGTCGCTCGCGAGCGGGTCAGTCCAGTATCGGGCCTTGCAAGCCGTCGATCTCCTCAATGGCGCTGAAACCATTGACCAGTGAGACGACGGCTTCATCTATTTGCAGCCAGTCTTCTATGTGGTGGCGCTTGTAGCGATAGTAAAGCTCCAGCCCCGGCCCCAGAAGCAGCGAGCGCGAGCAGTTCGGGCTTTCGATCTGCGCAATGATCCGGTCGCAGATAAGGAGCAGGATGCGGGCTTCACCATCCTTGCCGACCAGCAGATCCTGATTTGCATAGCCGGAATTGTCGCGGAAGCGGAAAAGCTGCAACCCGTTCGGGCCGGGTTCTCCGTCGGTTGATTCCAGATATTTTGCATAGATGCCTTGCAGCCTGCGCGACGAGTTGAGGGGAGCCGAACTCTCGCTCAACGAGAAATAGACAACATCCGAGCGGGCGGAATTGTCGATGAAGCTTTCGGCAAGTTCCGTTGTGAAGGGCTGCATATCGGGCAGCAGCGCATGCATGTCGATGGCCTTCATGCGGCCGCCGCTCCGCTGGCTCGGATAGCGCGTATAGGCTTCGGGGATGAGGAAGCGCGTTTCGCTGATGATGACATCAACCTTGCCGCTCCCGGCACTCGCGCGCGGGTCGAGGCTGAGCAACTCGCCGGGCGTCGGGCCGAAATAGTAATAGAGAAAGATACCCGACAGCGTAAGCACGCCGGCCAGCACCAGCGCCGGAATGATCCAGGCGGGCCGCTCGCGGACCAGTTCCTCGTTTGATTGAGTGCCTCGCGCCACGCCGCCCCCGATCTGCGCGCTTCATCTGTTGTGTCTAATTGAAACGGGGCCGGAGCAATCCGGCACGTCCGCTCCCCGAAGACATGCCCTGCCACCCGCGCATGCTTCGAATGACTTCTTATAACCCACTGAAATTAAAAGATCATTTCAAATCTTCGTGTGCGTCTCCGGGCCGTCTCTCCCGCTGGTATGGCGCTTGCGGACAGTGGGGGCATGACCAGTTTCGTTTTCAAATCGCTAATGCTTGCAGGCGCCTTCCTTTTCTTTGGGGGGCATCTGCCCATGCCGGAAGGGCGCGCGGGGGCGCTGCCGGGATTTGGCTGTGAAGCCGATCTCGGCACCTGCCGGCTGGGCGAGGCAGAGATTGCGGTGGGGGATCGTTCCCCGCTTCTTGCCTCCCTTGCTGAAAGGGCCAAGGGGCAGCCATTGGCTGATCTGAAACGTCATCTGGCTGACCCGGAACTTGTGAAGCTGCTCGACGAGCGGGTGGTTCCGGGTTTTGCGGTGGAGGCCGCTGAAAGGCAGGTCGCCACCATCGCCAGTCATTTCATCGAGGGGGTCGCAACCGGCCGCCATTGATGGCCGGACGACGAGCAGCAGGGGCGTTCATGGGGCAGTTCACGGCATTTTTCTTTGCCATCGCAACGGGCTTTGTTGCGGCGGGTCTCAGCAGCAGCTTTTATCGGCTTGTGCGCAACAAGCCGCCGAGCTTCCAGCTTGATACGGAATCGACGCTGGGGCAGATCGTGGGCGTGTGCACGCTGATCTTTGCCGGTCCTACCGTCATCCTTCGCAATGCGTTGCGGGCGCAGGTCTTCGAGAACAGACCGCCTTTCTGGATGCTGCTTTCAGGCTGCATCGCAACCATGTGGAGCTTTCTCTCGGGCGTCTTCCTTCTGGGCGTGATGCTCTCTGCCTGATCAGCTTCGGCGGCTGACGACGCGGCGACCCAGCGCGGTCGCAAACAGCGCACCGATGCCGCCGACAATCGCCCAGACCCATTCAAGCGCCATCAGCACAAGGTTCCACGCCGTCTTGAAGCCACGAAGGCTCGTCTTGCCGGTAATTTCAATGATGCCGCGTGTTTTGGTGCCGAGCTTGCCGCTCATCTTCGATACACGCGCAAGGTCTTCCGTGCTTTCCACATAGCGCATCAGGCGGACGGCTTCAGCGGGACCCGCCGCGCGCTCAAGCGCTGCCACATCATCGAGAACCGGCATGACGCGCGCCATCGAGACACCATCCGCATAGTTGCTGATCGCCCGGCGGGTTGCCGCCGTATCCGCAAGATCGACAGCCCGGAGCGTGTCGCCCAGCTTGTCGAAATTCATCGCTTCCTGAAGAAGCCGTGTCACATCCCGCGCGAAGCCGGTGGTGACAGTGCCGGCCTTCCGCGCAACCTTGAGCACGGAAACGCCGACACGGGCCGGAAGCCCCGCGCCGCCCGTTGCAACCGTTGCCGTGGTGGCGGCGAGGCCGACGACAGAGAGGCCGAGGATCATGGTCGAATATTCTTCACCCCGGACGAGCTTCGAGCCTTCGCTGCCAATATCCCGAATATCGCCAATGACGGTGAGGTCGGAAGCGACTGCGCCCATGAAGGCGGGCGTGTCGTCGCCCGTGCCGGTCACGAAGCCGGTAACGAAGCTGCCCGTGTTGCGCGCGGCGCGGCGGGCGAAGGCATTTTCTGCTTCAAGCCGCACTTGCGTTGCTGGTGCGACGGGCATGTCCATGTAGGCGGCAATCTCCGCATACATGGCAGCATCATCATAGGCGTCATTGTCGAGCGCCTCGTCGATACGGCGGCTCAGATCGGCGCTTGTGGTTTTTTCGGAAAGTTCCGCGCGGATGAAAGGGTCAACGGGGATGTCGTCATCCTGCACATAGTCATCAAGCAGCCCGTGCTCGAATGCCGTCATGAAGAGAAGGGGCAGGGCGATCAGAAATATGACGAGGCTGATGACAAACCGCATGAAGAACTGCCCCCGCGAGCATTAACTAGTATGAGCGTTAACCAATCGTCCTGATGCGCAGCGCACCGCCCATCCTCCGTGTCGTGACGGAAGCTTGAGGCATAGGGCGCCGATGCGCAACCGCCCGTCAGCCACCCACAGGGCCGCCATTCTTTGCCGTGATGACGAGGACCGAAGGGCGGGGCGGCATATCAGGCGCGAAATCAGGCCAGCGCGTTGCCGGATCGTGGAAGGTTGAGGCGCGTTCGAAGCCTTCATAGTCCTTCGTGCCATCGGCGCCCGGATGCTGGACGGCAAGAAAGAGCGTCTTTCCGTCCGGTGTGAAGCAGGGGCCGCAGACTTCGGCACCCACAGGCGCCCGGAAGATGCGCCGTGCGACGCCACGCTTCTCGCCCGCGGTGGTGAGAGCGTAAAGCCCGTCGGCGCTGCCCGAGGCTTTCTTCCAGCTCGATCCCTGATCGGTTGTGACCCAGAGGCGGCCCTTTCCATCGGTGGTGAAATTGTCGGGGCAGGTGAACCAGCCATCCGCGTCAATCTCTTCATGCCATTTCGCACCGACGGCGGGGTCAGCCGGATCGCCGCATGTGACGATGAGATCCCATGTGAATGTTTCGCTCGCATGGTCGCCATCGGCAGGTGTGAGTTCCAAGACCTGCCCCCAGATATTGCCCGCGCGCGGGTTGACGGCATCTGTCTTTTCGCGCTCCTTCGCATTGGTCAGCGCGACATAGACGCGGCCTGTTGCTTCATGGGGTGTCACATCTTCCGGGCGGTCGAGCGGCGTAGCACCGAGAAGGTCGGCGGCGCGGCGCGTTTCGATCAGCACATCGGCCTGTGAGGCAAAGCCGTTTGTCTCGTCCAGCCCGTTTTCACCGAAGACAAGCGGCAGCCATGTGCCGCTGCCATCTTCCTCGAAGCGGGCGACATAGAGCGTGCCGCTGTCGAGAAGCGATGCGTTTGCCGCGCGGTCTTCGCGCACCTTTTCTGCGGTCACGAATTTGTAGAGATATTCGAAGGCCTGATCGTCGCCCATATAGAGGGCGAGGCGGTTATCCTTTGTCAGCGCATTCTCGCAGCCCTCGCGCTTGAAGCGGCCAAGCGCGGTGCGCTTTATCGGCGTTGAGGCAGGATCAAGCGGGTCCACTTCCACCACCCAGCCATAGCGGTTCGGCTCATGCGGCTCCTGCGCAAGATCGAAGCGTTTGTGATAGACGCCCCAGGGGTAGGAAATCCGGCCCGGCACACCGAGGCGCTTGTGGTTCTCGGCCTCGCGCTCATCGGCATTCTCGCCCATGAAGTAGAAGTTGAAATTCTCCTCCGACATGAGCCATGTGCCCCAGGGCGTGATGCCGCCCGCGCAATTATTGAAGGTACCCATGACGCGGCGGCCTTCCGGGTCTTCGCGTGTTTGCACACGCGGATGCCCCGCAACGGGGCCGGAAAGATGCATCTCTGTCGCAAGCGGCGTGATGCGACGGTTATAGGGGCTGTCGCGCACGACCTGCCATTTGCCATCGTCACCGCGCGCGACCTCGATAATGCTGCCGCCATGCGCGGCCATGGAAATCTCGACGATTTCGCGCGTGTAGAAGGCAAGGAGATTGTTCTCCGGGTAGCGCGGATGCATCAGCTCATCATTCGTATATTCATGGTGGATGCAGAGCAGGCCGCGATCACTCGCATTGGAGCCGTAAGGTAGCGGGATGAAGCCTATGAAGTCATTATTGTAGCCGAACTGGCCGAGCTGCGCCGTGGCACTCTGGTTATGCGTATCAAGCTCCGGCGCGTCCTTCAGAACGGGGTCGCCCCAGCGGATGAGAATATCGGCCGTGTGGTCTGCGGCGACGTGGTGAGTGCCGTCGATGCCGGAGGGCACGGCCTCGAAGCCGAATATGTCATCGGGCAGTTGCGTGGGTGTTGCCTCGGGCGCGTCATCGCAAGCGGCGAGCGAGAGGATGGCGGGCGAAGTGGTGGCGAGCAGGGCGGCTTTGCCCATGCCTGTGAGGAAGCTCCGCCGTGCGATGCGGCGCTGCCAGAGCGCGGCAAGGGGCGCTGCCGTTTTCCGCTCTATGGCGACGTCATCCAGCTCTTCGATGGTTTCGCCGATGGATTTCCGTTCCGTCATATCGTGCCCCTTGTCTCCTTGTTCCCCGTCAGGCTGCCGGGCAGTCCTGCCGCCCGGATGACAGCCTTTTCGTCCGCTCGCTGCAAGTCTCGTATCCCGGTGCAGGCCGTGTCATAGTCCCGGCAAAACAATCAGCTTCAGGAGGGGTGCCATGCCTGTTTATGCCATTGGAGACACAAAACCGATCCTGCCGCCCGAGGGCGAATACTGGATTGCGCCCAATGCGGAAGTGATGGGTAACGTAAAGCTTGAGAAGAATGCCAGCGTCTGGTTCGGCGCGGTGCTTCGCGGCGACAATGAACTCATCACCATTGGCGAAAACTCCAATGTGCAGGACGGGTCGGTGCTTCACACCGATCCCGGCTCGCCGCTCACCATCGAGCGCGACGTGACCATCGGCCATATGGTGATGTTGCATGGCTGCACCATTGGCGCAGGCAGCCTTGTCGGTATTGGCAGCATCATTCTCAATGGTGCGAAGATCGGCAAAGGGTGTCTCATCGGCGCGAACTCGCTTATCGCCGAGAACAAGGAAATACCGGACTATTCGATGGTGCTTGGTTCGCCCGGCAAGATCGTCCGCACGCTCGACCAGGAAACCGCCGAGGCGCTTCGCCTTTCGGCAGACCATTACGTCGAGAACTGGAAGAAATACCGCGCAGGCCTGAAACGGATCGATTGATGCGGCGCGCTTCATTCCTCCTCATCTTCCTTTTCACCTTCGTGCTCTTTGGGTGCGATGGGGAGGAAGTACGCCGCGCGGTTATCGAGACGAAAAGCGGTGCCGTTCATGCGTTCGAGCTTGAACTGGCACTGACACCGGAAGAGCAGCAGAAGGGACTGATGTTCCGCACCAAACTGCCGGAGAATGCGGGGATGCTCTTTTTCCATCGCGTCTGCGTGCCGGCTTCTTTCTGGATGAAGAATACGCTTCTGCCGCTCGACATGATCTTCATTGCGGCGGACGGGCGCATCGTCCGCATTGCCGAGATGACGGAGCCGGAGACGCTTGACATTCATGTCTCGGGCGAACCGGTCAACGGCATTCTCGAAATTAATGGCGGGCTTTCCCGACGCCTTGGCATAGGCGAGGGGGATTATCTCCGTCATCCCTGGTTCGGGCCGGGGGGTGAGGCTACTTGCGGCTGAATTTATCCGTTAATGTGCCCGCATAATCATTCAACAAAAGCGCTACGGGAGAGGAAAATATGAGCCAGGCCAAAGCCGCCCAGTCGGAGCCGCAGGAAGTTCTCTATGAGGTCGCCGACCACATCGCAACCATCACGCTCAATGCGCCGGATCGCATGAATACGATTTCGGGGCCGATGCTGGACCAGCTCACCAAATGCCTCCAGAAAGCCGATGCCGATCCCGAAGTGCGTTGTGTGATCCTCACGGGTGCAGGCCGTGCCTTCTGTGCCGGTCTTGATCTGCGCGCGCAGACGCAGGGCGGTGGCCTTGCCATCGGTTCGAGCGGCGGCGTGACCTCCACCACGCTCGACCTCAAGAACACGCCGCCGACCGTGTTGCAGGAAATGGAAAAGCCGACCATCTGCGCCGTGAATGGCGGTGCCGCGGGCTATGGCATGGATACGGCGCTTGGTTGCGATATCCGCATCATGGGCAAGTCGGCCAAGCTCGCCGCAGCCTTCTGCAAGCGCGGGCTTGTGCCCGAATCGGGCGGGACATGGTATCTGCCGCGTCTTATTGGCTGGTCGCGGGCGGCAGAACTCATCTTCACGGGGCGCACGCTCAATGCGGAAGAGAGCGTTGCCTGGGGGCTTGCCTCTGAAGTTGTGGAAGATAGCGAGCTGATGGCGCGGGCGCGGGCGGTTGCGATGGAGATTGCGGCGAATGCGCCGCTTGCCGTGCGGGCTGCCAAGCGGATGATGCGCATGGGGCTGAATGAACCCTTCCCCGAGCATGTGCATCACGTCTATCTGCAGCTCCTGCCGCTGATGCGGACGGAAGATGTGAAAGAAGGCATGATGGCCTTTGTCGAGAAGCGCACGCCCAACTTCAAGGGCCGGTAAGCGCCTTCTCCGGATGGGGCTGCGGAGAAACGCATAAAGATGGATTGGGGCAAAGCCGCGCTTCATGTGGCGACGCAGACGCAGCGGGCAGCGCGGATGATTTTCGCGCTGCTTCTGCTTGCGGCGGCTTTTGCCCTCAATGCGCCCGCCCTTCACGCGGCGGAGTTTTCCGGCAGCTATGACGGCATTGGCGATGCGGCGGGCATGTCGCTTGTCCTCAGCGAAATCGAGCGGCGCGTTGTCGGGAAACTCACCCTCGCCTCCGGCTTGGTCTATGCGCTGAATGGGGAGCGCGCGGGGGCGGGCGAGGGAGATGCACAAGGCGCACTTCGCCGGGCGGATGGCGGCGGCAGCGGCGCCTATTTCCATGTCGAGGAGCGCCCGCTCGGCGTGCAGTTCCTTTTCATCCCTTCCAGGGCGAATGGAACGCCGGACCTTGCGCTCGCGCGGGAATATTCCTTTCTGACCAAGGGCGCGAAACTGCCCGCCGCCGCGCAGCAGGAGCCTTATCGCCCTGCGCCTGCGGAGCCTGTCGATGTCGTCGTCTTTCTTGACAGCTTCCGCAGTTGGTCACCGGAGGCCATATCGCAGCACTATGCAGCGCTGCCCGACAAGGCGCGCGGGCTTGTCCTTCTTTATGATCACGCGACGGCGGAATTGATGTGGCGTCTCTGTGAGGCGGCACCGCAACCGGGAACGGAAAGCGCGAAGCGTCTTGCCGAGATTCAGGACAGGCAGCAGACGGATTGCGCGACCTATCTGCGGCTCGTGAAGGCTGCGCAGGCGGGCGGGCTCTTCCCGGAGTTTCTGCGCCGCTCCCTGTTTCAGCTAGAGCTTGTCCGGGCAACCATCCTTTGTGATCGCGGGGAGACATCGCCTGCGCGCTGCGCTGATGCGAGCGCGCTTGCAGCGCCGCTTGTACTGCGCTGGCGCCGCGCGGATGCCATCATGGCGGAGCTTGCCGGTGATATTGAAATTGAAGAACCAGCCGAGGACGCAGCCGCAGGCGATGAAGAATCCGTTGAAGCGGTTGCCGAAGCCGTGCCCGCCTCGCCGCAGGCGGTGCCTCCTTCAAATCTGAAGCTGCCGCTCGCACGGCCGGGCGGGGCGGACCATATGGCTACCGCATCAAATGCGCGGGATGAGGCAATCGACTTCGAACCTGATGTCTCGACGCTTTCCATCGAGACGATCAGGACGCATCGGTTGCCCCTCAGGCGGCCCTGAGGCGCATCAGGCCGCGATTTCGACGAGCTGAATCTCGAAGGTGAGATCCTGTCCGGCAAGCGGATGGTTCGCATCAAGCCGCACCGCTTCGTCCGTGACGTGGGTGATGACGAGGCCGATCTCGCTACCATCCTGACCGCGCGCGGTGAGGCGCATGCCCGGCTGCGGAATCATTTCCGGCGGAAGCTCGGCGCGCGGTACATCCTGCACAAGGCGCGGATCATGTTCGCCATAGGCTTCCGCGGAAGCGATAGTGAAGCTCTTTGTGTCGCCGGGTTCCATGCCGAGAACGGCATTCTCGAAACCAGCGATCACCATATGGTCGCCAATCGCAAATTCGATAGGGTCGCTTCCGAAACTCGAGTCGAAAACAGTGCCGTCATTCAGAGTGCCGGTATAGTGGACGCGCACCGTGTCGCCGTCTTTCGCTGCCATTGTCCTGCCTTTCGGTTAGGTGAGTGTTCAGGCCGACAAGCAAAAAAAGCCTTCAGTACTTAACCGAAGGCCCCCGGATCATCGACAGGAAAACGATAGCATCCCCGCGCGGTTCTGGCCACCGCGCAGGTGAGCAAAATTCTCTGGATGCGTCAGTAGGTGCGGCGCCAGACGCGGCGGATCTTCGCATCCACTTCCGGCCCCATGGAACTCCAGGCTGTACGGTCGCGTGTCGTGTCGGCGATGAACATTGTGTCTGTCCGCCCGATATGCTGGCTCAGATCGTTGAGCAGCCCGGCAGCCGTGGCATCCGTGTTCACGCACCAGACATTCGGCGCGAGCTTGTAGGCCGGCCCGAGCGACATGATCGCCTGTTCAAGCGGCCCTGCGAAACGCGCCTTGATATCCATCACGATGATAAAGTTTGCCGTCTCCGGCTGGCGGCGGCGCTCCACCTGGCCCTTGCCGGGACCATAGGATACTTCCGGTTCATTCACCTTCTCGGCCTGGGGCACGATGGAAGTAAAGTGCGCTGCGGCAGCGACATCCTCTGCGGGCTGCCCGGTTTCCTGATTATCGGCCAGCGCTTCATGCTCCTCGGCGGGGGATGCTTCCTCCTCCGGTGCGGCAAAAAGCGGCGCGAAAAGCGGAATGTCGATCGCATAGCGCCACATGCTGGCACCTGCGGGCGTGCCTTCCGGCGCTAGCAGGCTGTGCTCCGCCACGCGACCTTCCGCGACATAGCCCTTCATCGCCTCGAAGCTGTAGGGACCATAAACCTTGTCCCCATATTTCAACACCCAGCGCTGCCGGCTATCGGCTGCGTTTTCTGTGAAATTCCCTGCGGATGCTTCTGCTGGATACGCCATGATGTCGTCCACATGCGGCCTTTGCCGCTTCCTGATGGATTTGGTCCGGTCATTTTTAAGCAAATTTGGTTACCGCAAGGTCAACGCGACAGCGCTTGCTCATGACGTATTGAGCGGGCAAATTCCCCCCAAGCGTGGAAAGCTGCGGAAAGACGCGGTTAACACAAACTTAACGGGAAGCGCCTGATGACCGAATTCTGCAAGACCGAACGCGACGGGCATGTGCTCGTCGTTACCATCAACCGGCCGGAGCGCATGAATGCGCTGCACCCGCCCGCCAATTTCGAACTCGAGAAGGTGTTCGATGATTTCGCGAAGGATGATGACCTCTGGGTTGCCATCATCACGGGCGAGGGCGACCGCGCTTTCAGCGCAGGTAACGACCTGCGCTGGCAGGCGGAAGGCAACAAGATCGAAGTGCCGAAGACGGGCTTTGCCGGTCTCACCGCGCGCTACGACCTCAACAAGCCGGTGATTGCTGCCGTGAATGGCGTGGCGATGGGTGGTGGTTTTGAAATTGCGCTCGCTTGCGATCTCATCATTGCGTCCGAGAACGCCGTTTTCGCGCTGCCGGAGCCAAAGGTCGGTCTTGCGGCCCTTGCGGGTGGTCTCCACCGTCTGCCGCGCCAGATCGGCGTGAAGCGCGCCATGGGCATGATTCTTACAGGCCGCCAGGTGCCTGCAAAGGAAGGACAGGAGCTTGGCTTTGTGAATGAAGTTGCGCCGGCCGGCGAACTGCTCGCGGCGGCCAAGCGCTGGGCGAAGATGATCGAGGAATGTTCGCCCATGTCGATCCGGGCTTCCAAGGAGTCCGTTTATCAGGGGCTTGATGAAGCCAATCTGAAAAAGGCGATTGAAGGCCACTATCCGGCTGTGGGTGCGCTCTTCAAGAGCGAAGACCTCATCGAAGGCCCGCGCGCTTTCGCTGAAAAGCGCAAGCCGCAGTGGAAGGGCCGCTGAGGCTTTTTTCTCGGATCAGCGATGCGGCGCCGCGATGAGCGGCGCCGTTTTCTTTCGGGCGCACAAAAAAGAACCGGCCCTGCCGCGGGGGGTGCGACAGGACCGGCCTCGACAGGACCAGGCTCCGAGTTGGGGGGCGGCGGAGCCCGGTCGGCAGGTCAGTTGATCGCGGCTGTCGGGACCTCCTCATTTAGCAATCCGGCCGCGGTCCGACCTTCCTCCGTTCCCGGCCGCAAGGCGGCGGGAGATGTTTTCTCGATCGCGGCAAGGAAGGGAGCCGGCGCGCCAAGCGGCGGGAGCGGCGTTTCCTTTGCGGCCATGCGTGCCGCCTTTGCGTCGAGGTTGACCCAGATATAGGGGCGTTCTTCCGACTGGCGCTTGATCCACTGATAGGGCGTGTCAGACCAGATGGCGATTTCCCAATTCTTGTTGTCGAGCACGAATTCGCCACGATCAGACTTCACCAGAAGCACGGCATGCCCGTCGCCGTTCCATTCGCGCACCACGGAGATGAGCAGATTTTCTGCCTTCCAGCCGCGCTCGATCAGCAGGCGGCGCTTTTCCAGCGCAAAGTCTTCGCAGTCGCCGCCGCGCTCATCCGGGTAGGCCCACCATTCGGCGCGCCCGTACAGCGCCATGTCGGAGACCTGCGGAATGGTGCGGTTCACATATTCATTGACCTGCGAAAGCTCGACCCACTTTTCAGGGGTCATCTTTGCGGGTTCCGGTGTATCGGTGCCGCCAGCGCATTCATCCGGGTTGCGCACGCAGAAGCCGATATAGCCAATCGGCGGGGTAGCTTGCTGATAGGTCGGCATGGCGGCTGCGATCAGATGCACCTGCGCCGTGCTTTCAAAGAAAGAACTGTCGATGCTGCCCACATGGTCCGGCGACTGACAGGCAGCCAGTCCTGCCATCATTCCCGCCACAACGCTGATCTGCTTCACCCACTTCATTTCGCCCACCAACAATGAAGGTTCTTTCGAACTTGTGAGGACAGAATGGCAGGCAGGGATTTGCGCCCGTTTAAGTACGACGCAGAGATTTGAAGAGAATCTTGCTCAAAGTTGAGGCGGGTTTTTCTAAAAATCGAAATGATCGGAAATGACTAAAATTGTTCTGACCGGCAGAGGGCGGAAAAAGCCTTTATTCTTGCGGATTATTTATGCGGCTCTAAGCGGCGGGGCGGGCAAATCCGCGCCCGCCGCCCGGCCATCTCAAGGCTGATCCGTCCACGGAAAGACCTGCAAAAATTTTTTGCAGAAGGGGTTCAGCGGGGGGCTGCACCGTCGAAAGTGCGGGAATCCGACGCCAGAGTCTCGCGAATATGCCGGATGGTTGCTTCGCGTTCCTTGCGTTTGGTGTTCGCAAAGGCGGGCTGCTGCAGGGCGGCAAGCGTTGCGGCACGGGCCTTTGCTGTTTCCATCAAGGCATCGGCAGGCACGGCCTCGTCCAGATAGCCGATGGCGGCGGCTTCGGTCGGATTGTAGATGCGCGCCTGTGTCACCGCCTGCGAGAAGCGGTTGGCGGCAATGCGGTCCCGGGCAAGTTCGATGCCGAAAATGGGCATGGTCATGCCAATGGCGACTTCGGGCAGGCCGATGCGGTAATCGCCTTCCGTGCCGACCCGGTGGTCGCCTGCGAGGAGGAGAAGGCCGCCCGCGGCAAGCGCATGGCCCGTGCAGGCCATAATGACGGGCAGGCGGTATTCATAAAGGCGCATCAGAAGCTCGGCGCCTGCTGTTACCAGCGGCCCAACCTTGTCCGGGCCCGATGCCATGACATCGAGGTCGAAGCCGGCGCAAAAGCGATGGGGGCGGCCTGCGATCAGGACTGCCTTTGACCTGGTCTCTACTTCGGTAAGAGCCCCATTCAATGCGTCGATCATGGCGTGGCCGAGCGCATTGGCGCGGCCATCGTCCATAGCGAGGATGGCAACATCGTTCTCGATGGTGGTGGTCAGCGGTGCAGACAAGATGGTTCCCCCCTTTTTTGAAGTGCGGGGGAGCTTAGTCCGGCAAAGCGGTTTCGTCAGCCGAAGGGGCGTGAAAGGGCGCTTGCGCGTTCGGGAATATCGCTGAACTGGATGCCAACGCCTTCTTCCGTGTGGCGGACGACGCGGCCCGACATGCGGCCAATAGCGACTTCCGTGCCGATGGGCGGGCGGTTTTCGACAGCCACCTGTGCCCCGCCAAGCGACATGTCGATAATGCGGCAGGGCATGGTCTGGCCGTCGCCGAGATTGAGGACGGCGGTTTCCTCAAGCCCCGCTTCACCCGGCGCATAGCGTGCAAAGGCGCGGCGGGCCGAAATCTCGATCTTTTCGCCACGGGCAAGCGCTTCGAGGCGCTGGCGCAGCCTTTCGCGGCGCGGACCTGCAATATTGGTTTCGATTGCGAAGCCGCCTTCAAAGGTGCGCACAACCGGGCCTTCAAAGCGGCCAAATTCGTCGAAATAGACGATGATCTGCGCTCCCACTTCCAGCGGCACATCCGAGCGGATGGCGATGCCGCCCAGCGACATATCGCGGACAGAGCAGGGATGTTCCGACCCGTCGGGCGCCAGGAAGCGGCCTTTTGCTTCAAAGGCGACACGTGGATATTGGCGGCGTTCTTCGAAGTCGGACTGCATCTTGTTGCCTGCAAAGAGACGTCAGCGTCGAGGCGGGGTGCCTCAAACGCGGAATTCCTTGACGCTCAGAATAACGCCCGCAGGGTTAATGAAATTCTACCGCTTTCGATACAATGAGCGGATATTTGGCCATAATGGAGCGGTGCGGAGTAATCCTCATCAAAATTGACGCTTGCGTCAGCTTTGTGGATTCCCGACAATCGGTGAAACTCCGATCAATAACGGAATCAGGCAGGGACACGGCCTAGCAAGGAAGCCGCCCGCCACGCCCTGCCATGCAGGCAGGCGGGCCTTACGCATCCCTGTTTCATGTGGCCAGAAACAGGGACCGGGGACAAAGTATGAGCGAATTCGATTACATCATCATCGGCGCAGGCAGCGCAGGCTGCGTGCTTGCGAACCGCCTTTCGGAAAATCCTTCGAACAAGGTTCTGCTCCTTGAAGCAGGCAAGAAGGATTCGAACTTCATGATCCACATGCCGGCAGGCGTCGGAAAGTTGATCGGCACCGATATGGCGAACTGGTGCTATGAGACGGAAGGCCAGGCCCACCTGAACAATCGCAAGCTCTACTGGCCGCGTGGCAAGGTGCTTGGCGGGTCGTCCTCGATCAACGGCATGATCTATATTCGCGGCCATGCGCGCGACTATGACATGTGGCGTCAGCTCGGCCTTGAAGGCTGGGGCTTTGCGGATGTGCTGCCCTATTTCCGCCGTTCGGAAGGCAATGAGAATGGCGACAGCGCGTTTCATGGCGGCAATGGCCCGCTCGGCGTCAGCAATTCCCGCAAGACGAACGTGCTGTTCGATGCTTTTGTCGAGGCAGGCAAGCAGGCCGGTCATCCCTATACGGATGATTTCAATGGCCCGCAGCAGGAAGGCGTTGGCCCCTATCAGCTTACCATCAAGAATGGCCAGCGTTGCAGCGCGGCGAAGGGCTATCTCGTTCCGGCGCTGAACCGTCCGAATCTCACCATCGAGGTGGAGGCGCTGACCTCGCGCGTACTGTTTGAGGGCAAGAAGGCCGTCGGCGTTGAATATACGCAGAAGGGCGAGACCAAGGTTGCCCGCGCGGGCAGGGAGGTCATCGTGTCGGGCGGCGCCGTCAACACGCCGCAGATCCTCATGCTGTCGGGTATCGGCAAGGCGGAGTATCTCAAGAAGTTCGGTCTCGATGTGGTGGCCGATCTTCCGGGCGTTGGGCAGAACCTTCAGGATCACCTCGATTGCACGGTGATCTATGAATGCACGCAGCCCATCACGCTGCACAGCACGGTCAGCAATCCGCTGAAGCAGCTCGTCACCGGCATGCAGTACACCTTCTTCAAGACGGGTCTTGCAACCTCGAACGGGCTTGAGTCCGGTGCCTTCCTGAAGACGCGGCCTGAACTGGAAGTGCCTGACATCCAGCTTCATTTCGTCGCTGCGATGATGCGCGACCATGCGCGCATGAAGTCGGATCGTCATGGCTTCACGGTTCACGTCTGCCAGCTTCGTCCGGAAAGCCGTGGCTATATCGGCCTCAAATCCACGAACCCGGCTGACCACGCGCTCATTCAACCGAACTATCTCGAAGCGGAATATGACCGGAAGGTCATGCGTGATGGCGTGCGTATCGTGCGCGAGATCATCTCGCAGCGTGCGATGGATGCCTATCGCGGGCCGGAGTTCTGGCCGGGTGCGGGCAAGCAGTCCGATGAAGAGATTGATGCCTGGATCCGCGAGACGGCGGAGACGATCTATCATCCGGTCGGGACGGCGAAGATGGGTAATGACCCGATGGCCGTTGTTGATGCCAGGTGCCGCGTGCACGGGCTTCTGGGGCTGCGTGTGGTAGATGCCTCGGTGATGCCGACGCTTGTGGGGGGCAACACCAATGCGCCGACCATCATGATCGCGGAGAAGATTTCCGACGACATTCTGGGCAAAGCACCGCTTCCTGCCGAGCATGTGACGATTGCAGAAGATCGCGTCAACGCCGCATAAGATTTCCTCTTCTCAAAAGAAAAGCCGGTGTCGTGAGACACCGGCTTTTTTGTTCAGGTCTTTATGCCTCAGCCGATTTCTTCGGTGCTGGCAGGTGCCGTTTTCACGAGGCGGAGATAGGAGCGTTCGCTGCGGAGCGGCGGGCGGTTGCGTGCGGCGTGGCCTGCGATAGAGGCAACCGCGAGGGGCGGGCGCTCCGACAGGATGCGGCGGGCGACAGCTTCGGCGTCGCGCTGTGGCGAGCGCATCCGTTCCGGGTCGAGGCGGCGCAGCCGGTCAATCCATTGGCGCGCAAACATGCGTTCACCAATCCAGGGGAAGCGGTCGATGGGAACGGCGGCGCCCAGCACGCGGGTAATCGTGCCATCTTCATGGGCGAGCGGGAGCAGGATCATCTCGAAGGTTGCTTCGCGCTCTTCATTCGTTGCGGCGGTATATTCGACAACGGAGATGGTGGCGTTGGCCGTTATGTCTTCCAGCGCGTCTTTCAGGTTTTCGGCGCAGTCGTCGGACCACATGGAGAGGATGTTGTGGCCGCGAAACTCCATGCCATAGGTGCTGCACAGGCCCGTACCTGCAAGGCGGAAACGCCATGTGTCGCGGTCCTTGCGCTCCAGAATGAAGACGTAAGGCAGGACGCGGCGAATATCGCCGGGTTCGATCTCGGCACGGCGCGGCGCAGGACGGCCAGCGCGCAGCGCATTCCAGTAATCGAACAGAATCTGATTGTTTCTGTGCTTCATGCCCCTCAACCCCTGCCGTGCTGCTCGCCCGGCTCCCCGGGTGAACTCTAACTCATTCAGAGAAGATCGTCCCGTTTCGGGTCGCTCCTTCCCATTCCGGCCCGGAGAACCTTCCCGGTGCCGATCCGACACGCTGCCTTGAGGTTCAGGTGCCGGCTGTGCAGACGGAAGCATGAAGCGTGCCAGTCGTTAACGGCGCTGGTCCGACGCCGCTGCGAGAGCAGCGGCGTTTTCATTTTTCGTTGACAGATCAAAGGCTTGGGATTTGCAGGAGGCGGGGCCGGCTGCGAAAAGGTTAATCCCTTGCTCGCCGGTGCGCCGCTTTGATGCGTACACCTGTCCCGCTTCAACATGCGGGCTTCGGCATGGCTTCTGCATTTATCGGCGCAAGAACCCGGAACGGGCTCACATAGACGCAGGTCAACGTGCCCTTATGGGCCGCGAGTGTCAGGATGAAGCAGATGAATGTCACATTGTTCAGAAACAGGCCGTTCCTCACCGTTGCTCTCATTGCAGCGGCGTTTTTCCTCTATGCGCTGCTGACGGCGGCTCCGGCCGGTGCCGGTTGCAATAGCGGCTGCACCCCTCCGCCTCCGCCCACATGCGGTGGCGGCTGCGGTGGCCATGATGGCGGCAAGGGCGGCTATAAGAACGCCAACTACAACAAGAACACCAACACCAATACGAACATCAACAAGAACTACAACGAGAACAACATAAACGTCCTCGTCAATGTTCATGCGGGTGCCTCGGCAACGGCCACAGCATCGGCCATCGCTAATGCGAATGCGGCGGCGGACAGCGCGTCCTCCGCGCTTGACCGTTCAAGCGCGGTCGGTATCGCGAATGGCAGCGGTGGCGGCTATGGCGGTGGTGGTTCGAGCTACTTCGTCTCCGCGCCGCAGGCGGCTCCCATGGGTGCGCTCAATGTGATCGTGCGCACCGCGCGTGTCGTAAAGCCGGTCAAGGCGATCTGCGTCAGCGCGAAGGGTCTTGAAGAAGCAGCGCGCATGAGCACGACTGCCACGGAAATTGATCCGAGCGATGATGTGGAGCTTTTCCACTGCACGGCGGGCGACATGCTGGTCACGACGATCGGCCG